>JAABUY010000977.1_pt1 | contig 42422 bp, 52 predicted proteins | sample 5560271 | NCBI WGS metagenome assembly JAABUY01 (sample SAMN10711886, study PRJNA513374) | rock metagenome | isolation source: Antarctica rocks | place: Antarctica: Victoria Land, University Valley
CCGCGTAGCCCGCGCGGCGCGCGACGAGCCGGTAATCCGTGCGTAGCGCGCGCCCGATCGCCATCAGGTTCGGCAGGCGGGGGATGTCCTTGCCGGAGACCCACTGGCTAACTACCTGGGGCCGCACACCGACGGCGCGGGCAAAGGCGGCCTGGGTGGGGTACTGTCGGTCGATCTCCCGCTTCAGCCACTGGGCGAAGTCGTCCATCCCGTCTCCTCCTTCCCGAACATCGGTTCGGAAAACGCTTGACAATATCCATCACGCATGATAAAACGGCAGTTGTAACGGGTATCACGGCCCTGACGATCCGCGTTGAACCGCGCCGATGACATCCAGCATACAAGATGATTCATCTTTTGTAAAGGGGAAACGGGTGGTCGTCCAGGAGAGGCCGACAGTGAAAGTCGAGAAGGTGGTGACTGATCGCGTGCCGGTGATCCGGGTGCGACGTACTCCGGCGGACGCCTGTCACTTGGTCGCCATCGCGGTGGCGATCGCGCAGACGGGGGCGTGCCTCGACGCGGCGGTGCGCGCTCTCCCAGGGCCGGTTCCCGCACGGTGGGACGCCCGCGACGGATGGGCTGCGGGAGCAGGGCAAGGAGCGCGCGATGGTCACTGCCACGATTGTCCGCCGCTGGCGGCGTCCCCTCTCCGCGGTCGCCCTGCGCCGGATCGCGGCGGAGGAGCGTCACTGCGTCATCGTCATCACCCCGACGCACATTGCGGCACACTTCCCCGCGCACTGCATCACGGCGGTGGCGTTGTTCGGCGGTGCGCCGCCCGCCGCATGGGTGGAAACGACCCGCGGGAGCCAACAGGTCCCCCGACCGATCGAGCGGCGTCGGCGGGCGGGATGAGGGGAGGGAGCGCGCGGGGATCACCCGCCCCGTGCGGCCGGTGCGGGGGCGATGCGTCGGATCGCCGCGCTGCCACGGGAGAGGAGCTGCATCCCCTGCGGACGCTCCCGCACCCGGCGCCGCCGCCGTGGCTGCGCGACCGCGTTCTTGCCGAGGTGTACGCCATCGAGCGGCGCAAGCACCGACTGATCGCCGCCGCACGCTGCGGCGCCGTCCCCCTCGCGATGTTCCTCGGAGGTGGCATCGTTTTTCTCACCCGGATGATCGCTCGTTGAGCGGAGAAAGGAGAAAGAGATGTCGTCCATGACCGACCGAGACCGAGGGACGGACGGGGCACGCGCGGCTGTGCCACGTCAGCGGCAGACGAACCCACGCGCCGACAGCCTTTGGGCGCGTCCAGTGCAGCCGCTGGTCACCGGTGCGCCCCGCTGCAGCGCGCCGACCCCGCTGCCACTGCATCGTGCCGAGAAGATCGCGGAGGAACGGCCGGCACCGCCGGGCACCCCCGTCACACTGCCGACCACACCGCCACCGGGCATCCCGGTGCCCGACTTGCGCGCGCGGCCGCCGGTTCCCGTCGTCCCGTGGTCAACCCGTGCGCAGCGGTGGCTGCGGGAACGAACCCAGCCAGGTCGCAGCGAGACGGAATACGATGCGCGGATCGCCGACGCCATGGCGATGCTCTCCACGGGCTGCCACATCCTCGCCACCATCGGTCCCAAGGGCGGTCCGGGCAAGACGACCGTTGCCCTCACCACCGGCCTTGTGCTGGCCGAGGTGTCGCTCGCCCGCCCGATCGTCGTCGAACTGAACCCTGATTGGGGAACGATCGATCAGGCGCTCGGCGACGCGAACCCGAAGACGATCCAGGACCTCCTGCAGAATCTCACCGCGATCAACCAGGCGGGGATCGGCATGTTGCAGGGGTACGTGACGATGTGGGGGCGGCTGCCGGTCCTCACCGCGCCGAGCCGCCCCGACGAGATGGCCCGCCTGACTCCGCGTGACTACGAGCGCGTGCTGAAACTCCTCTCGGTCCACTACAATGTGATCATCCTCGACTGTGGCACCGCTTTCACCCAGCGCCTCAACCAGTTCGCCATCCAAGCCGCCGATCATTTGCAAGTCGTGGGGTGGCCGGACCACGCGACGATGCAGAAAACGGTCGCCGCCATCGACTATCTGGCGAGTAGCCGCTACGCCCACGACTATCAGGGCGTGCTCGCGGAGCTTGCACCCGACCATGCCGCCGTGCGGGCAAGGACGCTCGCCGATATGACGCTCGTCATCAACGGTGCGGGCTTCCCCTCGGGCGCGGCGGCGATCGACCTCGCCAAGGTGCGGATGGTTGTCTCCGGCCTGAACGCTGTCGTGCCCTTACCCTACTCCGCACTGCTACGGCGGATGCTCGGCGACGGGACGCTCACCATGGACGCGCTGCCCGCGGAGTACCGACGGGCCGTCAAGGAATTGCTGGTCGCCGTGTTGGGGCGGCTGGCGGACGTCTAACGAGGAGGTTTTCCCATGCTTTCACTGACCGGATGCATCTGCGAGGCACACGCCTTGCTCGTCTCCTTGGCCGCCGCAGGCGACGCCTCGCAGATGGGCGATTTCTTCAAGAAGGTCTACGAGCAGCTCCTGATCCCCATCGCCGCCCCGATCGGCATCCTGATGTTCACCGTCGGGGCGGTGATGTTCCTGCTCGGGCGCCGCGACGGTGTGGAGAAGATGCTCTACGCGGGCAGCGCGCTCTTCCTGATCGCTTTCGGCCCCTTCATCGTCACCAAGCTGTGGGAAATCCTCACCGGCCTCGGCGGCGGCGTCGCGCACTGATCGCGAAAAGGAGAGGAGAGAACACGCTATGCCACGCACGATCAACCGCACGCCGCGCCATCTCGACGACCCGTTGAAGATCCTCGGCTTCAGTCTCGCCCAATGGGCGGTGCTCGCCCTCGGCGTGCTCTGCCTGTGGGGCTGTCTGATGCTCCTGCCAGCGGTCATTCCGACGACGCTACGTCTCAGCTTTGGCGCACTGCTCGTCGGCGTGCCGCTCGGGCTGACCTTCGCGGGCAGTACCAGTCGCTCGGTCTTCGAACTACCGCGCCGCCTCTGGCACAGCATCGGAACCCCGTCTGATTATCTGCCCGGCCCGCCGCGTCGTGGTCCGCTCACGCTCGCGCTCACCGAGGGCGATGCGCGGGAGGAGGAGCCGGATGCGTAGGGGTGCGGTCGCGGACCTCCTGCCGGTGCTCGCGGTCGAGGAGCACCACTTCGTCACCGTCGATGGGCACGTCGGCGCGGCGCTCGCCTGCACCGGGATCAACCTGGCGATCCAGTCGGACGAGGCGGCGGCGACGATCGCCGCGCTCTTCGCCGATACCCTGAACTATCTGCCGCTTGGCGCACACCTCGAACTACTCGTCGTCAACAGCCCGCTGCGCGCGGAGGAGTGGGTCCCGCAACACTGCGCACAGTTCTATCCGCCCGACGGCCTCACACCGTACGTCGACCACCTGGCGGAAGCCTATCGCCGGGAACTGGGCGGTCAGCACATCCCGGACCTCCGGTTCTACGCGATTCTCTCGTTGCCTGGTATCGGGGAAGGGCACCGCCGGCGCACCACCCGGCGGACGCTACGAATGCACCGGGCGGCACACAACGAGACCCTCGCCGCGCTGATCCAGGCGGCGAGCGAGTTGGCGCACGCACTCGCCGAACTGGAGATCATCGCCACGCCACTCGGGCGACAGGGGCTCTTAGATCTCCTGTGGCAGTGCGCCAACCCGATGTGGAGCCAGGCGGTCGTCGCTCCCTATCGCGAGGCATCGCCCGCCGATCTGCGTACCCTGCGGGATCGGCTCGGCCAGAGCCGTCTCCTGCGGCGCGCGGACATGCTCTGTCTCGACCGCAGCTACGAGACGACGATGACTCTCCGTGCCCTGCCCGATGGCACCTTCCCCGGCTGGCTGCGCTCCCTGATGGCGACTGGCGTCGCCTTCCGCTTCGCCCTGCACATCGAGGCGCTGTCGAAGGAGAAGGAACGGCAGTCCCTCACCCGTACCCTGCGCCAGCGGCACGCCGTGCTCGCCGAGCGACGGCACCAGGGGAGTAGCCCGGACATCGAGCAGGAGGAGGCCTACGGCGAAGCGGAAGACCTGCTGCGGCAAATGTCCACGACCGACCTGCGCACCTTCCGCACCGCGATCTTCGTCACCGTCCGCGCCACCACCCCAAACGATGTCGCCGCAGCGGCCCGTGCGGTCGGCAAGGCGCTCGGCGACGCGGGCGGCACGGCGATCGATCGCTGCCAGCTCTACCAGGATGTCGTCTGGCAGGCGACCCTGCCGCTCGCCCGCAACCCGGCCGGGATGACCTACCGGACCGTGACGACCAATCTCGCGGACACGCTGCCCTTCCTCCACCACCGCGCCGGCACGCGCGGTGGCGCGCTGATCGGCTTCTCCCACCCCGGTCACGAGGTGGTCACCCTCGACATGTACGACCCGGCGCTCGACAACTCGAACCTCACCTGCCTGGGGATCAGCGGCAGCGGCAAGACGATGTTCGCCCAATCCTTCGCCCTCAAGCACATCGCCAGGGGCGGGCGGGTAATCGTCCTCGATCGCTCGACGGGACACTGGGACGACCTGGTGGCGGCGGTGCCCGGTGCCGTCGTCCACCGGGTGCTGCTGGACAGCGGCTTCCGCATCAACCCGTGGGAACTGCCGCGCCACGTCGGGGAACCGAGCCAGACGAAGCTCGAATACCTGCTCGACCTGCACACACTGATGGTTGGCGAGTTGCACGGCGGGACACCGGCGCTCACCGCGCAGGAGCGGGCGGTGCTCGAAGGGGCGTGCCGAGCGGTCTACGAGGAGCATCGCCGCGGGTCGCAGGGCGCACTGGGACCGTACGAGCGGCACCTCTTCGACTGGCTGCGGCGCGCGGAGGATGCGGAGTCCCACGACGGCGACGCACTGCGTCGGCAGCAGTATCGCGCGCTCGCCGAGCGATTGGTCCCGTACGTCCACGGCGGCACCTACGCGGGACTGCTCGATGGGCCGACCACCGTCCGACCCGATGCGCTGTTGGAAGTCTTCAACTTCAAGGGGCTGGCCGACCGCCTCGTGCCGCTCGCCATGCTGCCCCTGATCGAGTACATCTGGGCAGTGATCGCCGATCCCACCCGCCCGACGCTCGTCGTCCTGGATGAGGGGTGGAGCCTCCTCAACAACCCGGCCTCGGCGCGCTTCGTCGCCGAGGCGACGCGGACGGGGCGGCATCATGGCATCATCACCCTCAACCTCTCGCAGATGGTCACCGATTACGAGGGGCCGCTCGGGCAGGCGGTGATCGACAACGCCGCCATCTCGCTCTTGCTCGCCCAGTCGGATCACGCGCTACCGCAGGTGCAATCGGTCTTCCACCTCTCCGCCGACGAGCGGGCGATGGTCGGGCGGTTGCGGACCGTCAAGCAAGTGCGGGCGGGCGCCTACCTCCACTCCCGCCGAGGGGCGGACTCGGGGGAGATCAGCCTCTACGTCACGCCGGAGGAATACTGGCTCTTCACCTCGGCGCCGGCGGAGCGGAAGCTGCGGCAGGCGGGGATCACACGGCACGGTGGGGATGTCTGGGCCGCCGTGCGCGAGCTGGCACGCGGAGAAGGTTCCCAAGCGGCGGAGCCGGAATCGCCGATCCGCATCGTGGCGGGACGGGCATGAAACTCGCCGTCAGCGCCCTCGTCGCCGTGCTGCTCGTGCCGCTTCTCCTCTTGGCGGTCGTCGCCGCCGGGGCAGCCGCCCTCGCGCGCTCCCTCAACCCGCTCGGCCACCTGCCCGGACTGCCGGGGAGCGGGCCGCTTGGCCCCTTCGTGCAGGCGGTCGGATCGGTCTACTACGCCACGACGGACGGGACGCCGACGATCCACGACCTCGGCTTCGGCCCGACGGATGCGGCGCGCATCGAGCACCTGATCGCCGCAATCAATCCGCAGAGCCCACTGGTTGGCCAGGGAGAAACGATCCTCCATCTCGGGCAAGCGTTCGGCATCGATCCGCTCCTGATCGCCCAGTGGCAATTGGAGAGCAACATGGGCACGGTCGGGATCAATAGCCCCGGAAACGGTGGGAATATGATTTGGGCCGCTGCCGCGCCCTACGCCGCCCACTATGGCTGCTCCCCAGGCCCGTCGACGACGGGGCATCAGTGGGCGGCGTGCCCGGACGTCGGCGCGGGCCTCGGCATCTGGTTCAACTATGTCGGCGTCTTCTACCAGGCGACCGCCGACCTCGCCGACTACGCGCGCATCTATGACCCGTGCAGCGATCCGGGCAATGTCGGCTCGCCCTGCGGCGACACCTACGCCGCGCTCCTCCTCACCCTGGTGCGCACCCATGCCGGTCCGCCGGTCACCCCGCTCGTCCCGGTGCCGGGGAAACCGGACCCCGCGACGGGCGACTGCGTGCCCCGTCTGCCGGTGACGAGCGCAACGGAGAATCTGACGCCGGCGGCGGGAGTCGCCGACATCATGGCGATCGTCTTCGGCGGCAAGAGTTTCCCCGTCACCCAGGGGTACGGCATCTCGCCGCTCGGCGGTGAGCCCGCCTATCTGGGCTACCCCCACTTCCATACCGGCATCGACTGGGGTGCGCCGATGGACACGCCGCTCTACGCCCCCGCTGCGGCGCTCGCCGAGCCGCGCACGTATGGCGGGGCGCTGATCGAGTCGCTGCACATGGCCAGTGGATACACCTGGAATCTGCTGCACCTCGATAAGCAGATTGCCCATGGTGTGGTGGAGCAGGGGCAACGGATCGGCGACAGCGGCAACACGGGGTACTCGACCGGGCCGCACCTGCACATCGAACTCGTTGATGCCCACGGGCAATGGGTGCCGCCCGAAGAATGGGTCTGCCACCTCGCGTAAGGAGAAGACCGTGAAGCGCTGGACTCTCGTGCTGATTGCCACCCTGAGCATCCTGCTCATGCTCCTCTCCCTGCGTCCGGTCGCGGCGCAAGCCCCAACACCGGTGCCCACCCCCGCCGGGACGCCGACGGCCGCGACACCCGTGGCGACGCCCGTGCCGAGCACCGACGGGAGCGAACCGCCCGTCGCGACGGAAGCGCCCGACACGAGCGACCCCGCGACGAGCGTCACGGTCGGCAAGGGGCCGTTCGGCTTCTCGATCGACCTCGGCGACTGGATCGGCAAGCTCTTGAAGGGGCTCTGGAAGGCGCTCGGCGTCGACGGCATCGCCAAGTTCGGCGACCAGATCGCGGGCTGGTTGCTGCGGAATCCCGATCTGACGACGAGCGCGGGGCAGATGGGCAATGTCCAGCGGATGGCCGATGCCCTGCGGCTCGCCTCGCTCTCCCTCGTTATCGTCCTCTTTTTGGTATCGGTCTATCGCTTCTGGTTGGGTGGCGAGACGGCGCCGCAAGCATCCCTCAGTCGCCTCCTCGGTGTGCTCTTCGTGCTTGGCTTCTACAAGCCGCTCGTCGGCTGGCTGATCGGCGGCAGCAATGCGCTGACCGATGGCGTGCTCCACGCGGGCACGAATGCCGCCCCGCCCTCGTTCGGTGCACTCCTCACCGCGATCCCGGACACGGGGGCGCTCTGGGCGCTCGCCGGGGTGGTCGCCTTGGCCTTTCTCATGGTGATCGGCGTCGTGCGGATGCTCGGGTTCGCCTTCCTACTCGTCCTCTACGTCGCCGGTCCGCTCGTCCTGCCCTTGGGTCTCGTGCCCGAGACGGCGGGGTACTGCGCGCTGTGGGCGAAGCACGGCGCGAAGCTGCTCTTCTGGCCGGTGGTCTGGGCAATTGAGTTCCGCCTCTTCGACGCCCTCAAGGAGGGGCTGTACCTGCCGCCTGACTCCGCAGGGCACTTCATCCTCGCGCCGTTCGCCGCGCTGGGGATGCTGCTCGTGATGGTCAAGACGCCGATCCTCCTGCACTCCGGGTCGTTCGAGCAGCACGCGCGCACGGCGGGGCGGATGGCGCGGACGGTGGTGGTGACGATGGCGACGGGCGGGGCGGGAGGCGCGGCGGCGGGCGCCGGGAGCGGCACGGCGGCGGGTGCGCAGGCGACTGCTGCTACTGCGTCGCGCTCGGTGCCGAACCCATGAGCGCGTTGCCGATCGCCGTTGGTATGCGGAGAGATCGTTGGCGCGTCGATCACCCTGCCGTTCCGCAGACTGCCGGTGCCCACTCGAGCGACGGCGAAGGCAAGATAAAGGGCGGTGGCACCCACGGGTGGGTTGTTCGGCCAGCAGCGGGCGGAACGCTACCAGCCACGCCCGCGCCGATGGCAGTGCGGTATGCCATCGGCGCGAATATTCCCCTGCACGGTCGAGTCGGAACAGTGGCACCATGCCATCCCCTGAGAGGAGCAGACGATGATCCGCACGCGATGCACGATCTTCCTCGCCCCTGATGTCGAGCGGGCACTCGCCGACTATGCCCACCGCCACCGCGCGCGGTTCCCCACCGTCTCACGGGCGGCGGAACATCTCCTCGCGCGGGCGCTCGCCGGGGGACTAGATGAGGGCGTGGAAGACCTGCTCGCCCCGACCATCGTGCGCGTCGTGCGCGAGGCGACCCGGCGCGAGATCCAAGACGGCGTGGGAGCGCTCGTGGAACGGCAGTCGCACCGGCTCGCCGCCCTGCTCGTCGGGAGCGGCAAGGACGCCTATCGTGCCGCCCGCATCGCCGAGGTCGCGCTTGGGCATCTGCTCGCCGATCCCGTCCGCGCCGCACAGATCGCGGAGGAGGCGCGGTTGCAGGCGGGAGCACGCTACCGACCAGGCGACCCCCCGCCTGGTCGGCCAATGCGTCCGCCGGGAGATCGCGAGTGAGGATCGTGATTCTCCGCCACACCTACACGCGTAACCGCGACACGGCGCGCGCCGGGCTGCGCTACTACCAGATGCGCCCGCGCGGGGAGGGGGAGCCGCCCCGGTCACTTTTCACGAAGGATGGCACGGTGAGCCGGGCGGAAGCCTACCATCTCCTCGATGCCCATCAGGCCCGCGGCTATCTCGCCCATCGTCTGATGCTCAGCCCGGCGGTGGATGAGCAACCCGACGACCTGCGAGCGTTCACTCGGCAGGTCATGAACGCGTTGGAGAAAGAGAAGGGGATGACGCTCCATTGGGTCGCCGTCGCGCATCACAACACCGACCACCCGCATGTCCATATCATCCTGTGCGGGGGTGGTAAGGACGGGCGGGGAGGGAGGCACGAGGTGCGGCTCGATCGCGCCGACCATGCCCGGCTGAAGGAGAATGGGCGGGACTATTGCCGGGAGGAGGGGCACGAGCGGATGCAGTGGGAGGCGACGCTGACACGGGCAGCGGCGGCGGACGCGCAGACGCGCGACAAGCCGCAGGGCGACCGGGACGACCACGACCGATGAAGGAGACGCCATGAACGGGAAACGAATCCTCCTGCCGAGTCTCCTCGCGATCGCGCTGACCGCAGGGGTAATTGGTGCGGTGATCGTTGGGCCGACCGTCGCCGCCCGCGTGCACGTCGGGCGGCGCGCCGTTGAACTCGCCGCCGCGTACCCGGCGTTACGGCTCTATGAAGAGATCGTTGCCCTGACGCCTGCGGGCACGGCGGGACCGTCGTCCGGTGGGGCGGTCGCCGCGCATCAAACCGGCGTGGGGGAGTGGTTCGGGCAACCCGTCGCGGCGCGCTGGGAACAATACATGCGGCCCGATCATGCCCGCGTGCGGCTCGTCACGCATAGCGAACTCGCGGTCTTCGCCGTTGGGCTTGTCGCCCTATTCCTTCGCACGATCGGCCGTGGTCTCTGGTTCCTGCTGATGCTCCTCGTAATGCGGCGACAGGGGCGACCGAGCACGAGTCACGGCAGCGCCCGCTGGGCGAGCGCTGCAGAGCGTGCGGCTCTCCGGCCCCGGCCCGGTCACGCCGACCTCGTCATCGGGCGCATCGGGCGGCGGCAGATCGCGATCCCCGAGCGCGACCAATACGAGCATCTGCTGCTCGTCGCGCCGACCGGGGCGGGCAAAACGAGCGGCGTCATCTTGCCCAACCTCCTCACCGAGCCGGGCACCCGCTCGCTCGTCATCACCGACCCCAAGCGCGAGCTGCTCAGGAAGAGCACCCCGGCGGTGCGAGCGCGATACGGTCAGGAGAACGTCTGGGTGCTCGACTTCCTCGACCCGACGCTCTCGCGCGGCTACAACCCGCTCGCCTACGTCACCGATGCCGCGACCGCTGACCTCTTCGCGCAGACGTGGGTGCGCAACACGGGCGAGTCGAAGGATGCCTTCTGGTCGAACGCGGCGCGCACCTTGATCGGCGCGGCGGCCTTGCATCTCATTGCCACGGAGGAAATCACCCCGCCGCTCATCGCGCTCGTCGACCTCCTGTGCGGCACGCCCGCCGAGCAGGTCAGTGCGGCGCTTAGGGAAAGCCCCGTGCCGGAAGTGCGCCGACTGGCGCGGGGTTTCCTCGCCAACATGGCGAAGAATGAGCGGCTGTTGGGCAGCGTCTTCACCGAACTGCCCCCTCGCTTCACCTGCCTCAACCTGCCCGAAGTGCGAGCGGTGACGGGCACCAATGAAATCGCTTTTGCCCAACTCGCGCGGCAGCCGACCGCCCTCTACCTCGCCCTTGATCCACAGTACAGTCGCACGCTCGCCCCGTTGACCGCCTGTTTCTTCCTCCACTTCTTCACGACCCTGACGAGCATCGCGAAGGGTGTACCGAGCGGTGCGCTCCCCGTGCCGGTGTTGGCCTACCTCGATGAGTTCGGGACAATCGGCCACATTCCCGAGTTCGCCTCCCGGATGGCGACGGTCAGGAGCGCGGGCATCGGCTGTTTGCTTGTCGTGCAGGACTTGGCGCAACTGACGAAGGCGTACGGGGAGGAGGACGCGGATACCATCCTCAGCAATGCCACCACGAAGATGTGCCTGGGGCGGGTGACACACGATGACGCGGAGTATTTCAGCAAGCTCGCTGGGACGACGACGGTCTACAGCGCGAATCGGAGTGCCTCACGCCCCCTGCTGATGCCGTGGGCGGACCGGGGAAACCGGGGGATCGGGGAGAGCCAACGAGCGCTCATCACCCCGGACGAACTACGGACGATGCGCGACGAGGTGTTCATCGTCGCGGGACACCAGCATCCGATCCGGGCGCGGCAGCGGCGATACTACGACGATCTCGCCCTCGCGCGCCACGTACCGGATCTCGCGCGGATCGACCCGCTCGTGGGCCTCATGCGGGCCGCGCCGCTCCCCGTCCCCATCGTGGACGCGCCCATGTCCGATCCGACGGACGACGCGGTGTCCCGACCGGCGACACCGTCACCTGCGCCTGAACCGGCGGAGGAGGACTCCGCCCTCCCGGTATCGTCATCGCCGCCACCTTCCGTGCGCGATGCCCGCGAAACTGCTCCCCTTCCTGTACCAGCAGACCGCGCGGCTCCGCCGATCAGGTCGCAGGACGCGGGAGAAATCCTCGCGCCGCGACCGTTGACTGAGGCTGAAGCGGCGCTCCTGCGGGCGATGGAGACGCATCCCGCGGCGAGCAGCGGGGACTTGGCGAAGGGGCTCGGCATCGCCGCCTCGACAGTGCGCAAGCGGCAGGGCGCGATCCGGGCGAAGCTCGGCGGGATGGAGGGCGACCTCGTCCGACTTGCGCGCGAGCGAGGGATGCTGCCGGCGGTCACAACGGCCGCCGAAGGCCCAGAAACCTCGTCTATGGAGGGTACGTGATGTCGGGCGACTGGGGCGATGAACGGGACGCGCGTGCGCCAGGCCAATCACGGCAGCCCCTGCGGGCGACAGAGGCGCAGCGGGCGGCATGGCGGGAGATGGGCGTGGACCGGTTCAAGGACCCCGACCATCAGCGATACGCGCAGAGTCACCGTTCGACAGAGAGTCTGCGGGAAGCGGGTCGCCACGGCTATCAAGCGACGGCAGAACGGTATGGGCGGGATTTCGCGAGCGACCTCCTGGCCGATCACCGCCGCGAGCAGCCGACGCGCCCGGAGCGGGAGATGCGGGGACTGCTCGCCGAACTGGGGGTGCAGGAAGGGCGAGACTACCAGCGGGAACATAAAGTGGCGCCGGGAGTCTACGCCGATTTCGCCTGGCCGGATCGGAAAGTGGCGGTGGAGGTCCACGGCGGAGCGCATCAGGCAACCTTTTTCCTTGAGCGGGGGATGCCCGAGCGGGAGGAGCGGCGAACGGCGGTCTACGCACGCGAGGGGTGGACGGTGCATGTCGTCACCGACCGCGACCTGCGGGAGGGGCGCGACGAAACCCGCGCGCGGATGCGCGAGACAATTGCCGGGCAGATGGGAAGCCGATGATGAAGGAGAAGACCTTGACGGATGCGGATGACGTTGCAGTGCAGATGCTCGATGGGGAGACGTGGGAGCGCGGTGAAATCGCCATCACCGGGCGACCCGTGACTCTGACCGAGTGGTTCGGCAAGCTGGTCGAGTGGGAGATGTCTCTGTCCGTGATGCCACTCTCACGGATTACAGGCGGCCCATATGACGGCGGGCACGTCCTCATGGCGGTCGGCGACACGCGACTCTACTTCGCCGTACCCGCAGCCGCGATTCCCGCCCTCCGACCCTGGCTTTCCGACCGCGACTACGCGGAACTCCTGCGGCGCACCCCGCAGTGAACCGCCCAGGTACATCCCCGACTCGTGTCATCCCCTCCCGCAGAAACGGCGAGCGACCCTTGTCGGCATTCCCGCCGACGACCCCCGCCGCACAAGGAGAGGGTCGCATGGCCCTCAAGGCACGCTCCGCTGCGCGTCGCTCTGCGGCCTTGACCGCCCTGCACCCGAAACCGTAGCGGCGGGGGACGCCGGGAAATGCAGCGAGCAGAAAGGAGAGCGAGATGGACGAGCGCGACCAAACAATGAGTAACCGTGACGTGGAGCGGTGCGAGTATGAGGATTTACGCCATGCCTACTATCGCACCCGCGCGGAGATGATCCAGCACTGGAAGCGGGAACGGGTGACGGGCAAGACACCCATCTATTTCCTCGAAGCCGAGGACGATTGGACGCCGGTACCGATGGACGCGGCCTTCTGGCAGATGGTCATGGGTGGCTTGGAGGGATTACGGCGATACCTCTGCCATGCGGGTGTCCTGCGCGGCGACGACTGAGGTTCGGTGCGGTCAGCGCGAGGCGGGGTCGTCTTTCTTCCGTCGCCCCCCGCCGCCCCGCTTGCCGTGCAGCGGGTGATCGGGACTGGCGAATCCGGTCTTTCCCTGATGGGTGTGCCGGTAGCGTTCCACCTCGGCGGCGGCGATCACCCAGATCGAGCCGAGTCGCTTGGCGTGGAGGGTGCCGCGCGTAATCTGGCGCAGCAGTGTGGCGCGCTGCAAGCCGAGGCGTGCCGCCGCCTGCGTGACCGTCAACATGTCTGTCTCGCCCGTGTCCATACCGCCATGATAATCGTCCGGCGATTGCGGCACAATGGGGTTGATATTATCATCTAAATAGCGTATTATATTGGTGTCAGTTGGAACGGCCACTGACAGAGGAAATGCCCCAGCCGGTGCGTCAACACCGCCGGGGCTGACCAGAGGGAGCAAACCCCCATGGCATCCACAGCGTACGTCACCTTCACCGTCCCGACAACCGTCCAGATACCCCGCACCATCACCCCCCAGACCGATCCCCAGACCGCCGACTATGCGGTGCGCGCCTTCTATGGTGTCACCTACTCGTGGCACAACCATCAGGACGGCGACGGCGTACTCGCGACCCGCGACACCATCCAGGCGTTCGTGACAGCGTTGATGGAGAGCGGGGCGGTGACGGTGCTCTACGAGGACGTGAAGCACGAGCAGACGGCGCGCACCCTCTACCCCAGTGCCGTGATGTTGACCGAGGAGCATTATGTCGCGTGCAAGGCGTACTGCACGTTCCGCCAGCGGACGCAGACCTTCCGCCTCGACCGGATGCGCTGCGTCCATCCCGTCACCTTCCCCGGCGAGGTCGCGGCGGCGTAACGCCTGTCGGGGGATGGTGCAGAGCCGTCCCCCACCTACCCCCTTTGACCACGACGGAAGCGAACGGGAGGCGTTGCCATGCCCTATACGCAGACGGTGTTCGCGCTGGACGGCGCGGCAGCATCCAAAAATGAACAAATGTCTGTTCCTGCGTTCGCGGCGCACCGGGGTGGATGGACGGCAACGCTGCGGCATACGCTCACCCCTTCGAGCGGGCCACTCCCCATCGATCTCTGGGATGAATACCGCTTCGAGTGTGCGACGCGCGACCGCTTGCACCTGCCGGACGTGAGCCGCGCCGAGTTCCGGGACATGCGCGATTGGACTGATGGGTGCAAGGAGAACGACGATGACGACGATTGGATCACCGCACCGGACACCGACGCCCCGCCGTATGGCTGCATCCGCCTGTCGCGGTGAGGCGGGCGGGCGCGACGAGCAGATGCAGGACGCGCTGACGACGCTGGAACGGGGGATCGCCGCCATCCTCGACGGGGACGCATTCGCCCGCTATCTCACCACGCTCGCCCGCTTCCACATGTACTCACCGAACAACGTTGCCATGATCCATGCCCAGCGGCGCGACGCCACCCATGTCGCCGGGTACCGGGCATGGCGTGCGCTGGGGCGGCAGGTCAAGAAGGGCGAGCGGGGTATCCGCATCGTCGTGCCCCACCGCGCCAGCGTCGCGCCGGAGGAGGAGAGCGGGCAAGACGTGCAGATGATCACCGGCTGGGGCGTGGGATTCGTTTGGGATGTTGACCAAACTGTGGGGGAGCCGCTCGCGGTGCCGCCGATCGACGGCGCGCTCACCGGCGATGTGACGGTGGCCGAGGTCGTCCGGGAGGAACTGACCGGCTGGTTGCGGCGAGAGGGGGTGACCCTCGTGCAACGAGACACCGGGCGGGCGAACGGCTACTACCTGCCGCGCACCCGTGAGATCGCCATCCACCGCGACCTGGCCGGGATACGGGAACTGAAGACGCTCGTCCACGAGGCAGCACACTTCGCCGCCGACCACTGCGGGGGCGTGCGGTGGGAAGACGCCGAGACGGTGGCGGAGGGAGCGGCGTACACGGTGCTCTCCCATTTCGACCTCGACACGAGCGGCTATTCGTTCGGCTACGTGGCGGAGTGGGCGCGCGATCTGGCGGTAGTGCGGCGCAACCTCGCGGCGATCCAGTAGGTCGCGCACCGGCTGATCGTCGCCATCGAGGGAAATGACGAGCGCGGGGCAGGGGAGGGGTGAGCGGAGAGCAGGATATGGTGGCGCGGGGCGGTAACCCCGCCCTCTGCCACCACAACGGGTAAAGGAGGCCGACAATGGCGATGTACCGGTTGACGATCACGGGTGAATGGGGTGTGAACGACCGCCACCTGCTGCGCGCCGCTGTGGCGTGCGAATTCGCGGCGGAGCATAGCGTGGCGGCGCTGGACGTGGCGCGGGTGCTTGTCGCCGCCCTCCTCGGCCCTGATGATGCGCGGGGAGGGCACCTTGTATGGATACCGCTCTGGTGTCCGCTTGATCTCCCGCGCCCGCTGTTCGGGGTGCTGGCGGTGACCCTCCGCTATCTGGAAGACCACGACCGGATGCCCGTTGGCCTGCACTGGATCGCCGACGAATCGGTGAACGATGGGAAGTGACACGATGGACGAGTGGCGGGACCCGCAGTTGCCGATGATGGCAGCGCGGAGCAGCGTCGCTTGGCGATGTAATCTTGGCGAGCGGTGGGCGTCGAATACTCGAACACTCGAATCCCGGCTTGGAAGGAGGCAATCCGATGAGCAACGACCGCAAGCGGCTGCGCGACTGGGTCCTCGCGCAAGCACCGCGATTCAACAAAGATGACACCTTCGGTCCTGCCCTCTGGCAACTGACGGGCGGCACCGTCGGTGGGCGGACGACGCTTGATGCGCTTGCTGAGGCGACCGGTTACTCAGTACAGGATACGCGGGCCCTTGTACTCCTCTATACCCTTGAGGGCTATATGTTCCGCCATGATAACGATGAAATCGAGATCACCGAACGAGGTGTGGTGTGGCTGATCACGGGCGGGTAGCGCGGGAATAGGATAATATGAGGCGACAGCCATGTTTCAAGCAATGCGGCCAATGAAATGGCCTGACTTCCATATCGGCGATGCGTTGCTTGTCGGCGGCTGCGGCGTGGTCGGGCTGCTGTGGGGACTCTTCGCGACCGACAACGCATTCTTGCATGAGCGCGCGTATCCGTATCTTACGGTCGGCGGCGTGATCCGCGCGATCGTGTACTGGCCGTTCTGGCTGGCGCTCGGCGTCCAACGTCTCCGTGGGATCCAACCCTACGATGACACCCGGGTCGTCTTTGTGCTCGGTGCGACGGCGGGCATGATCGTGGGCGTACTGGTCGGTATCGCGATCGTCTTCCGCTCCACGCGCCCGCCGCGTTAGCCGGTCTGGGCTTGCAGGAGTGTGACGTACAGATTGAGGCTCGGCCAGACGAGGCCCAGGTAGCAGATCAGGGATGCGATGGATATTGCCGTCGTTCACGCAGAATCGAACGCAGGACACAGCAGAAGACGCTGAGGATGACGCTCGGGAGTAGGAGGCGCAGAAGCGTTGACGGGGGAATCTTCCCGACCAAGTCCCTGTTTGCGAAGACATACGCGGCGAGGAACAGTATGGCGTTGTACAAGAGCGATGTCTCCCCCTTGGCGGGGATGACCGCGACCGCGACCGGGATGATCCCCTGCGCCGTCAGCATGGCAGCGCGGAATGCTGTCTCCTCCTACCGAGGCGCAACGGCGACGAGGCCGCGCCAGTCGAACGTTCCGTAGGACCCGAAGCCGCCATTCGTGATCGTCGCCGGTTCGAGTCCGATGATCCGCGCCGCGTGCGAGCCATCCGGGCGCACCGCCTAGAGTGCAGCAGTCGCCGGGTCAGTCGCGGTTTGGTTGTGCCAGCGGACGAAGAGCACAACCCCACTGTCCGGCGTCCAGATCGGCGCTTCGTCCGTCCAGCCGGGTGCGTCGGCGATTAGCGACCCGCAGGCGGTGCATGAGACGATTGAGGGCCACGATGTGACGATTGTGAAGCGCGGCGACGACTGGGTGACGCTCGCGTGGGTGCAGGGCGATGTCTTCCTGAGGCTGACGAACCCCTACGCTCTCTCCCCGACGACCAGCCCGTTCGGCCCGTCCAGCCATCCGCACTTCACGCCCGATCAACTCCGGCAGATCGTGGCGTCGGTGCGATAGCAACCGGGAATAGCCGCGTTCGTCTGTCACGCCGTTGCCATCGGTAACGATTCGGTCGGTGGTGCGTCTCTAGCGTATGGAGGACGACGCAGCGGCCCGAGGTGGGAACATGGCGATGGCAGCAGGGTGGCAGCGAGTAATGCCTACGGATGACCCGTTCGATGAGGCGATGGGCGTCGCGCGGGCATGCGCCGACCCCACACAGTTCGCGCCGCTGTACGCCCGGTATTTCCCGCGCATCTACCGCTATTGCCTGCGACGTGTCGCCAGTTCCACGGAGGCGGAAGATCTGACGAGCGCCATTTTTACGTCCGCACTCGGGGGACTGGCGGGATACCGGGGCGGCTCGTTCGCCGCCTGGCTCTTCCAGATCGCGCACCATGCCGTGGTCAGCCATCGGCGCACTCGCAACACCGCACATGCCACGCTCTTGGCGCTGGTCGCGAGCGTGCCGTATGTGCCCGATGCCGAGGAGGAAGCGATGGCGCGGCTCGTCGCGGTGGAACAGTACGCGCTCCTCGCCCGAGCGATCGCGACGTTATCGGAGGAGCAGCAGGAGTTGCTCGCCCTCAAGCTCTCCGGTCGCCTCACCGCGCGGGAGATCGGCACCGTGCTGGGGAAGAGCGAGGGGGCCGTGCGCGTCGCGCTGCACCGGCTGATTCAGCAATTGCGGGCCGCCTGTCACGACACCGGGGAGGGCGAGGGATGAACGAGAAGTCCGACGCGGCGACGGAACTCGATCAGTTCTTTGACGCCCTGCAGGACGCGCCCCTCCTCCCTGATCCCCCAGATCTCGATGGGGAGACGGCCGCTATCGTCCGGCAGCTCGTGTGCGCCGAGCATGCCGCCATGCCGGATGACGCGCTCCGGGCGCGGGTCTGGGAACGTGTCCAGGCCGCCGCGCAACCGATGAAGGTGGTCGAGCGGCGGTCCCCGGCGATCCCTTTGGCGCGATCGGCGGTCGGGAATCGCCGCAGACGGGTCTGGCAGTCGGCGGGCGCGCGGCTGGTCCTGGTAGCGGCACTGCTTCTCGCGCTCATCGGCATCGCCCGCGCCGCGAGCCGGTCGCAGCCGGTGGCCGCGCAGGACATCTTGCAGCGCGCGATCGTCGCCAGCCAGGGGGATCCCGCCGCCGCCGGGGTGCGAACGTTCTCCCTGCACTGGGAAAGTACCGATCAGGAAATTATGCCCGACGGGCGCGTTCGCCCCACGACGACGAGCGTCGACCAGTGGGGCGCGGCGCCCAACCGCTGGTACACCGTGCAACATGTACAACGGGCCGACGGTACGGGGGAGAGCTGGGACGAGGGCGTCGTCAGCGACGGGAATAACCTCTGGAGTTATCGAACGGATCGTGGGAGTACCACCGCCTCCGTCGGCGCGCTTCCTGCGGACGTGATGGTGCCTATGCCGCGCATCCCGATCGGGATACCGTGGGACGGCACGCAGACGGCGGCGGGCATGGCGCAACTGCGCGCCGCGCTCGCCCGCTGCTATCAGCCGCAACGCGAAGGGACGGCGACGATCGCGGGGCGATTGGCATACGTCCTCGATCTCGGCACGACTGCGTGCAACCCCGGCGTCACGCTGGATGCATCGGGGACGATCACGCCGCTGCCGAGCGAACCGCCCTCCCTGCAGGGGCGCACCCTGCTCTGGATCGACACGGAGACCTTCTTCCTCCTCCAATCCGAGCACACGGCCCCCGATGGGACGCTCCAGTGGCGCAATACGGTCACGCGGATTAGCTACAACACCCCCATCCCCGATGACCGCTTCGCGTATACACCGCCACCCGGCGCGGCCGTCACCGATTTCCGGCCGCAGGAGTACCAGCCCCAGCCGGGCGTCGTCCTGCCGACGACGATCATCTTCAAGAATGGCCGGTTGCGCGTGACACCGGCGCCAACGCCGCCATCCGGCTGACCATGTTGGCAGTTGACCCCAGCGAAGTAGGAAAGGACGACCCATCATGGAAGCCCCTTTGGCATCGAGTAACCAAAGACGGGACCATTTGCCGGTGCTCACGGGAGCGACATCACGGCGGCGATTCACGCGCTACGCCCTCTTTACCCTGCTCGGCGCGTTCACGGCGACGAGCGCACTCGCGACGGTGAAGGCGCTCTATCCCACGAAGATTACCGGGTTCGGCACGAAGATCACCGTCGGTGCGGTGGCGGAGGTGAAAGCGGCACTGGCGACGCAGGGCTACATCCGCAATCCCGTCGGGCGCTTCTATCTCCTTCCCACCGATCGGCCCGACGCGGCGATCGCGGTCTACTGGAAGTGCAAGCACCTCGGCTGCACCGTGCCGCCGCCCAGCGCGGAAGCGGGCGGCAAGATCGAGTGCCCCTGCCACAACTCCTGGTACGATGGCCGCACCGGCGCCCTCCTCAAGGGGCCGGCGACGCACCCGCTCGATTACATGCCGATCAGCATCGTGGACGGCAATGTCGTCGTGGACACGGCGAAGGTGACGACCCGTGACCGTTTCATGCCGGGCCAGGCAACGCCGTTGGGCTGAGCGGCGCGTTGCCCGGCTCCCCAGAACTGCTCGCACCCGCGCAGCGTTCCTCCACGGAATTCGCGCAACGACGGTCAGGTGTCCGCTTTCCGCCGTCGCGTTCGTTTCCAGAGATAGGTGGGCAGATGGGTGAGTGAGGGTCGGGCGGACGGGGAATTGGTCGAAGAGGCGCGGGCGGGGGAACACGCCGCGTTCGCCGCGCTGGTGACGCGCTACCAGCAGGCGATCGGCGGCTATCTCCTCCGCCTGACCGGTGACCGTGAGGTGGCGTTCGATCTCACGCAGGAGACGTTTGTGCGCGCGTATCGTGCGCTCGGACGCACCCGACCGGGGCTGCACTTCAAGCCGTGGCTCTACCGCATCGCCACCAATCTCGCCTACGACCACCTGCGCCGCCGCCGCCGTATCGCCTGGGTTTCGCTACACGGTATTGACCGGGTTGTCCATGCCGATTCGCCCGGCTCGGTGGAGGAGCGGGATCTCGTGCAGCAGACGCTCGCGTGCCTGCGTCCTGATGAACGCGCGGTGTTGCTGCTGTGCGGGCTGGAGCAGGTCTCCTACCCGGCGGCGGCGGCGATGCTTGGCGGCAGCCCCGAGGCGATCCGCAAACGCTTCACGCGGGCGAAGGAACATTTCCGCCGGGTATACGCGGCACTCGATGAAGTAGTTATGCCATGAGACCCGACGACAACAATCCCGCATCCCGACAATCGGCGGCCGACGACGTGGAGCAACTGCTCGCGCGACTGCGCGAGCGCGAGCCCCGCTTCGATGTCGTGCAGCCCGTCCTGCGGCGGATCGCGGCGCGGCCCCCTCGTGCGGCATTCAGGCGTGTCAGCGTCACGCTAGCGGTCGTGCTCGGCATCGGCCTGCTCGGGGCGCTGGCCGTCGCGCCGGGCGCGCTGTCCGCAGCGGGTAGCTGGTTCCGGGGGGTCGTCGTGCGCGAGGCGCCGCCGCCCGGTCAACCCGGCGCGCCGAGCGCCGTCCTCGCCACACCGGGGCCGGGCGGCGGGCCGATCCGCCACGTCAGCCTCGCCGAGGCGCGCCAACTCGTCTCCTTTCCCGTGGCACTGCCACAATCGGTGCCATCCGGGTTCACCCTCGCGGACGTCACGGTCTTCCAGCCCGACCCCGGCATGCCGCCCAGCCAGGTCTTCGTCATCTACCGCCGCCCCGGCGCGTACCAGCCGCTCGCACTCACCTATCAGGCGGCGGGTGGCAGCACACTCACCGCGCCGCCGGGCGCGACGCGCGAGATGACGGTCGGCGGGTACCACGCGGTCTACATTGACCAGGCGGCCGAGGGGGCGCGCCCGGCGGACGGCGGCCCGCCGCTGCAACTGGGGCGGCTCGTCATGGAACGGCCCGATCTCGTCCTCATCGCCTCCGGGGATCGGCGTGACGGGCTGGATGCAACCACTCTTGCGACGGTGCTGGCGTCGGTCCCGTGATGCAGCCTGTCCGGTTTGTGCGCCGCCGTTCGTTTCAGAAGAGTAGGCAGCGCCGCACGTCGCGTGCCCACATGAGTCATCCCGGAGTTTGCGGGATGCTCGCCGCCGTGACGCCACTCAACCTCTGCCGGTAGCATCATGCTGGTCTGCTTCCCGATGTCTACTGCGGAGGTCTTCCATGCTTGATGATGCCGTCCTTGCCACCGGTCTCCACGCCTCGCCTCAGGTGGCGACCGACTTACATGCCCGTCTGACTACGTTTCTCTTCCCCTTCCTCGTCGTTCTCGATGACCACCTCGATCGTCGCCTCGTCCAGACGTTCGTCGCCACGCTCGCTGCCATCCTCCGCTGGCGCAACCGTCCCCACGGCCTGCTTCTCAGCGAACTCGGCGGTTATCTCTCCTCTCCCAGCCATGCTCCTGCTGGCACCAAACGCCTCTCCAACCTCCTGCGCTCTCCCCGCTGGTCAGCCAGCCTGATTGGCCACTTTCTCTCGCAGCAGGCGGATGCGCGCCTCGCCGCCCTCGAAGCGGCAGGCGAAGGTGCGCTGGCCATCTGGGATGAAAGTGTCCTCGAAAAGCCCGAAAGCCTCGTCCTTGAAGGACTGGGCGTCGTTCGATCGAGCAAGGCCCATCGGCTGACCCATATCAAACCCGGCTTCTACGATCCACCCGCCAAGCCGATCTTCGTGCCGGGGATGCAATGGATCGGGGTGCTCGTACTCGGCATGAGCGGTCCGCCGACGGTGGCTGCGATGCGCTGGTGGACGAATCGTGGCATCGGCGCGAGCGAGGAGCGCGTCGAGCAGGGAAAGCTTTTCGCGCAGTGTGTGACCGCATGGGGACGGCGCGTGCTGCACGTCTGGGATCGCGGCTATGCCGGTAAACCCTGGCTGCTGACGGCGCTGACTGCACAGGTGCGCTTCGTGCTCCGCTGGCCGGGGAACTACAAACTGGTCGATGCCAACGGGCGGGAGCACAAAGCCTGGGAGATCGCGCGCGGCGTGCGCAGTTGGGACTTTCGCCTGCTCTGGGACACGCATCGTCATTGTGAACAGCGCACCGGGGTGGTCGCGATGCCCGTCACGCACAGCGCGTCGGCACAGCAACTCTGGCTCGTGGTGGCGCGGCAAGGGAAAGGGCGCGATCCGTGCGGGTGCCCTCAGGGCGGCATGCTGACCAGCGAACCGATCCGCACGGTCGCGGATGCCTGGCGGGTCGTCTACGCGTATCGGCGGCGCTGGCATGCTGCCCAAAGGGCTCCCGAGACGACGTGGCGATACAGCAAGAGCGAGTTGGCAATGGAAAGTCCGCGCGTCTGGACATGGGAGCGACGGGAGAAGCTGTTGCTGATGGCGACGCTGGTCTACGCCTTTCTGCTCTCCTTACTCGATCCCGCGCTCGAACCGATGCGGCAGTGGTTGCGGCGGCACTGGTGTCATCGCACCGGGAAACGGAGCCGGGAGACAGCAACGCCGCTCTATCGCCTGCGCTCTGCGCTGAGCCGCTTATGGCAAGAGAATCCTCCTCACCCTTCCCGAACCTAAAACGCTCTTTTATGGTGTATCTGAGTCGTTTAATGGAAGCGCATACGTCTACGTCGAGCCGCAGCCTACTCGTCTAGCAGAGTGCCCCTCACCTCGGACCGAGTTACCCGATACTTGGTAGCAGCCTCGTCGCTGTCGAATCCTGGATATAGATCAACGCGTCGAACTTTTCTGCTAAACGCGTCTCATTGAAGAACTTCTCCGGTGCCGCCTCGTCGTAGCCTGCGCCGATGGCGCGGGAAGGATGTGGCCCTTCGAGCCAATCCGTCGCCGTCGTTCCCGCGTGGACGGCTCGCAAATCGACGATCACTCGTGGATAGCCCGTCTCGTGCAACGCCGCCTCATAGCTGTCCGGCAGCGGCGGCGGCACGACGACCTCCGTGACCATCCCCTCCACAGCATTGCAGGTACCCGCATAGAAGGTCTGCCCGACGACGCGCATCGCGTCACCATATCGCTCGCGCAGCCACATCCCCATGCTCTTTACGGTAACGTACGGCGTCGTACCGACGTGTTGGTTGTGCGCCCACAGAATGATCCTGGCGTTCGCCCCCGCTTGATCGAGCAGCCAGGTGACGTTCTCCGCCATGTATTGGTCGCGTACATCGTTCTTCCTGACCGGTTCAGCGGCCACATACTCCGCTCCCTGGACGGCAACGCGCGCATCCTGCAACGCGCGGGCATACGCGTCGGGAGTTGACGCCGCCGTGTACCGGGTGCGCATGGCAACAAGGTTGTCGTAGACATTCTGCGCCCCGGCAAGGAATGCCGACCGATCCGCAGCCGAGCCTCCACGCAGGCGCATGGTCGCATCTTGGTTGGCGATGAAGCGCCCTGGTAGATTCTTGTACCGCGCATCAGCGTCGGTCGCTGCGGGTGGGTCCACCTGCCGGAGATAGGTGAGGACATCGCCCATTGCCACCCTGATGGATTGCATGTCGAAACCGTGGAAACTGATGCGCGGGGCGCCTGCCGGACTCGCATTGTGCGCGCGCATCCAGTTGATCATGTCACGCACTTCCTCGGTATTCCATGTCCAGAAATAGAGCCCCCTGAGCAGTTGCGGCAGGTCGCCCTGCCCCGTATGCACATAGTCGTTCACGCGCTCGCACTCAGGGAGATTGGCCTCCATCGCGAAGTCCGTGAAGCCCATCTCGGTGACAAGGAAGCGGACGAGGCGATCTTTCATCGCCTGGAACTCGTGCGTGCCGTGGGTCGCCTCGCCCACGGAGACGATGCGGGCGTCCCCGATGATCCGCTTCAAGGGTTGGAGGTCGGAGAAGTCGTCGCCCGGTTCAACGGTGGCGAAGGGAATGCCGTGATCACGCAGCCATACGACGACTTCAGCGGGTACGGGTAAAGGTGTGGGGGATACAACCGCTGTCGCAGGTGCGGTCCGCGATGGGATCGAGGGGAGAGACGGCGTCACCGCCGCAACGGTGGCCGTGGATATGGTCGCCGATGCTCCACGCGAGGACTCGGGTGCTGGAATGGGCGATGCCGGACGCGCGCTCCCGCAGGCAGCGACAATCGCCGTTGCCGCGCTTGCTGCGGCAGTGACCAAGAAATGGCGACGAGAGATAACAGCCGAGCGACGGATCACATCCAGTCCCCCATAAATCGTTGAGCGACGATCATGTCTTCATCCTACACTCTGTCAGCCAAGCGATAAACATGCTCAAGCAACCCTTTTCCTCCGAAAAGTTCGGCGACATGAGTCATCCCGAACGCGCCTGAATAAGGTCCGCGAATGCCGCGCTATCGATCGACCTTCGCGGACAAAGGGTTTTTGCGGCGCTCGGCGGGAGGTTAATAAACGCCTACTTACCTCGACTTTCCCCATTTGATCAGCGGCGTACCAATCCAGTATCGGCAGTCGCCGAGCGAGAAATGCCTGTCTACAACACTTCTTGGGCCTCGACAGTACACTGCGTGCTCCGGGTCCGACTTTTCGCATTTCACCGCCGAACACCGCTATGCGAAAAGTCTCGGCGCTATCGAGAACTGCTGACCCGGCAAGGGAAAACCTGATTGGCTCCTCCATGCAAATGGGGAAAGTCGAGCTTACGTCAAGGTCCGACCTGCGAATCGCGGATTATGCATCATACCTCCCGCACCATTGTTTGCTACGAAAGGCTTTGTCCGAGGAACGTCAGCATCCGGTCCCATGCATCAATGGCAGCCAGTTGCGTCTCCCGCACGCTCTGCGAGTATCCGACGTAGTGCGGCACATAGGGGAGGCTGATTGCCTGATCTTGGATGGGGTAGTGGACGTGCTGATCCGGATACGGATGATGATACTGGGCCAGTCGGTCCACTGCGATCTGTGCCTGAAGCCGGTCAGTCTCGATCGAGAGCAGAAGCACGGGTCCGTTGATCTTCTCCACCGGGATAATCGCGGGGTCGCTGGCATCCGGCTGCGCGCTGAGCGTGAACGGCAGTTCCGCTCCCTGGTAGGTCCACGCCCCCTTCCGAGAGTCTGCCCGGCCCACCCCGGGTGCCCCGCTCGGCCCGATGATGCCGCTCGGCAGATACGACACAATCGCCTTGAGGGATGGGAAAGTTGCACCGAGCAGGAGCGGGAGTTCTCGCGCCCCCGTATCGCCGACGATACCAATCCGTTCGGAGTTCACTTCCGCTTGGGCTTGCAGCCAGCCGATGGCCGTCTCGAAGTACTCCAGCGGGATATCCACACGGTCGGGAGGCAACGGATCAATCCCGGTGTAGGCGAGTGTGAACGTGGCAAAGCCATGCGCGGCGAGCAGGGCGCCGGTATAGATGCTTTCGCCGCCACCAGAAACGATGATGATGGCGGGTAAGGGGCCGGAATCGGCGGGTGCGAACAGCGTGCCGATCAGCCCCTGCTCGCGGGCCTCGGTTTGCGTCACCCCCGCCGCGAGCACGCGCCGTTCGAGCGTTGCGGTCGCGAGCGTCGCGCCGCCGGCCTCGACCGCGAAGGTCATCATCCGTGGGTCGAGATTGTTCGCGGTGAAGCCTTTTGCGAAGGCGGTGGCGGGAACCGGTTTCATCGACCAGAAGAGACCCACCGCGTCCACATCGGTATACGTCCCCGCCTGCGGTTGCTGTGCGCCGACATCCACCGTGCCCGCATTATCCGTGACGAATGTCGCGGTGGACTGCCAGGTCGTCTTCGCGTCGTCCATCATCTCCGCCCGCAGCGTCACCACTTGTTGCGGCGGCAGATCGGTGAGTCGGACGCCGACGGCATCGTCGAACTGCGCGCTCGTCCGCGTGAGGACAATCTGCGCACCATTACCTGCCAAGACTCCTGCGGAGACCGTCACCGGCGGCGCGGTCGCCACGCCGCGCGGTGTGGGCTGGCTCCTTGTCCGCAGCACGATACCCACGGCCCCGGCCGCGACCGCAGCGGAGCCGACCAGGAAGGCGCGCCGCGTCAGGCCGTGCGCCGGAGTCGGCACGCCTGCTCCCGACGAATAAAGGCGCGGTACGTCAGGCGAAAGATCACCGTTCTCGTCGTTCGTGGTTTGCACCGTCGCATTACCGTCAAGGGCAGGAAAGAGGTGATCTCCCGTCGTATCGTCTCGCGATGCTGATATCACGCCCGTCGATGCTTGCGGCATCGCCTCCCGGAGAAGTTGCGACATGACCGAGCTGGTAAACGCAGGGGGTGGTACGGTCTCGGCCGCGAGGCGATGCAGCGCCGCATTGATGTCGCGCAGATCCGCATCCGGGAATGTCAGGGACTCGTCCGATCTCTTCATGTATCTTCCTCCTCGCGATACCGCTCGCGGAGCGTCGTCAATGCCCGATGGATCAGGAGTCGCACCGCCCCCTCGCTATGCCCTAAAACGATGGCTACCTCGCGCGCACTCAGTGAGCCAAAGTAGTACAGCATGACCGCCTCGCGCTGCCCGAGCGGCAGTTGCCGCACCCGTGCATGGAGAATCCCCGCCTCCTCGGACTGGATGACCTGCGCGTCGGGCAATGGTAGGCAGGCAGCCAATGGCGGGTCGAGATGCGTCACCGAAACGATCGGGCGCTTTCGGCGCTGGAAATCGCGCAGCGTGTGACGCGCGATGCCAAAAAGCCATGCCGGGAAGGTGCCGCGAGCGGGGTCGAAGTGGCCGCATGCGGTCAGGGCTTTGCCGAGCGTGATGGCCACCAAATCCTCCGCATCCTGCGGGTGCCCCGTTTGATGGTAGAAGTAGCGGTAGAGGGGAAGCAGTTGCGCTGGACAGAGCGAAACAAAGGTGTCGACACTCATCGGATGCGTCACGGCCTCGACCGCTTCATGCATTGTGTGAGGATGATCGGATGCTGCCACGCGCGACTCCCTCTGACCGCACCAATGCTCGCCGAGCTTACTTTCATTCCCGTCGGGACGGTGGCGCTCACCGTCTTCTACATCCTTCTTCGCAGTCGCGGGGAAAACATTACGCGAGCGAGTGGGGCAAATGAATAGTGGCCCTTGATGTTACGGGGCAGCCGACAGCGCAAAGAGACGATGCTCCTACTATAACCGGCTCAGCGCAGAACGCAGGCGATAGAGAGGAAGGGGAAGAGAAACGTAGTCAGACGGGCATGTAAGTCGGTCGCCACTTGAGGCGAGGCGGGCAAGACTGGCGGCAAGGACCGCATCATCGAGCATCGAAATCCTCCGCGATAGGCATCGAACGCAGACACTACGATGCTAACGGAGGGGATGTGTCGCGTCACGGACACCCACAAACTCCGGGATGACTCATGTGGACCATCGGGCGAAGCCCGATGGTATCAGTAAACCCTTACCTGTCAAGAGCAAATACGTTAGTTGTCAAAAGAAACTCAGTGGTTGACGGGTAGCATTTTGTTTGCTATACTTCCATGAAGTATGACCGATGGAGGGATAACGATGGCAGCACCCGAGCGCAACCCACAACCCAAACTCGTCCGCGTCCAGGAGAAGGGACAAGTGACCTTACCTGCCGATGTGCGGCGCACGTATGGCCTCAAGAAGGGGGATTTCGTCTCCGTTACCCAGACGGACGCGGGCATCCTCATCACGCCGCAGGAAGTGCTGGCGATGCAGGCCCTCGACCAGATCGGCGAGGCGTTGCGGGCGAAAGGCTTGACGCTTGAGGAGCTGATCGAATCGGGCAGAGAGATACGGGGGAAGTTGATCGAAGAGGAGTATGGCATCAAAAACACCTAAGATCTTCCTCGATTCCAGTGTCCTCATGGCTGCGGCGATTTCCCATCGGGGATCGGCACGCGAGTTGATCAGTGCTGGACTCCACGGTGACTACATCCTTATTATCTCCACACTTGTCTTGCGGGAAACCGAGACCAATATCCTGTCCAAAGCCCCACACGCACTGGACATGCTCGCCGCGATCACGCGCGCCTTACCCGAACCGGTGAAACCCTCCTTGGCGCTCGTCGAACACGCGATGCAGCTCGTGGAACGGAAAGATGCGCCGATTGTCGCTGCCGCAGCGTTCGCGAACGCAGACTATCTGGCGACGTACGACCGACGACACTTACTGGCAAAGCGTGCGGAGATTGAGCAGGCATATGGGATGGTAACCGCGACACCGGATGAAATCCTTCGGGAGACCGTGCGATGAAGAAGCGACTGGAACACGAATCGAAACTCCTGAAAGGGTTTGGTGCAGTCACGCCGCATCATCGGCCCGAAGACTGGGCAAAGATTCGTGCGGAAGTGGAGGCACTGATCGCGAATGACGCTGCGAGGCGTGGCCAGAGGACTGATTCGGAGAAAGAAAGCCAATGAATGCGCCATGCGTGATCACCCTGGACAACCCCGATCCGGAGACGGCCCGCATCTTCGCGGAAGCGAATCTCCATCCCGTCCTCGTGGAGATCGCCGGCAAGCGATACCGCATCGAGCAGGTGGAACACTATCTGTACTATCATCCCGAAGAACGGCAGGAGAACAGAGACGACGACAGCGAGCCCATTGCGCATGGCAAAGGGGACTGCCGTCAGATTGTCCGGGAAGCCAAGCCGAAAGCGAAGAGTCTGGAGTGGGGACCAGAGACGCGCTACGGGCGGGAGGATGACTTCAACAACGGCTACAACGAGGCGCTTGACAAGTACGAGGCAGCGCTGCTCACGCGGCTGGAAACGAACGGGTGAATGACGGTATCGGTCGCGTCGAGTGGCATGTCGGCATCAGCGTGCGGGAGATCGAAACGGTATGGACACCCAACGGGCGGGGCTTTCTTGGAAACAATGGCTGCTCGGGATAGGAGTGCTCACGATCAGCCTGGCGCTTGCCGGTGCAGTCATCCTCGCGATGTATAAGCTCTTCGCCCGTTTACCGTCCCAAGTCGCGACGGCAGTGACCGCGATCATTGCTGCCGGGTTGGGTGCGGCTGTCACCGCGATCCTCACAAAACGGTCCGAGCGGCGTATGGAGATCGAGCGGCAAATCCGCGAGGAGAAGATACCGATTTATGAGTCGTTCTTGGTCTTCTGGTTTAAGCTGGTTCCTGGCAAGGGGATGCCGCAGAACATGATGCCGCAAGAGGAGATAATCGCCTTCCTGCGAGAGTTCACACAAAAGATGATCACCTGGGGATCTGATGATGTACTGAAGGTCTACTGCAAGATGCGGAAGTCACTTGTGGAACAGGCAAGTGGCTCAGGTCAAGCCAACTATGGAGCAATATTGCTGCTTGAAGAGATGCTGGGTAGCACCACAGGGAACCGTGGATGGGCATCTTCAGTCGCTGTATGGTCGTTCCGCGGGCCGCATGAGCACGCTGGCGGCACCATTCGGGAGCGAGATTGCCGTGTATTGCCCCGCCTCGCCCCGCGAAGTGCGCGTGATGGGGTAAACGTACACCCCAACCTCCGCCCGATCCTGCGTCCACGGTTCCCTGTGGTGCTATCAGATGCTGTACGCGATTCGTCGCGACTTGGGTCATAAGAACAATGGCTTATCTCAAGGAGACGTGCTGGCGCTCTTCATTGACGACGTAGACACGATCTTGCCTCAACGTACATCGCGATAGCGGCGCACATTCCCGGTTTGCGACGCTGAGTCGTGGCGTATCACGAAGATGCGGCCTCTTCAGCATTCCGCTGGTATCTCGGGGAGCGGTGCGTCCGCCGGTGTCTCCGCGACGACGATCAGTTGTTGGCAGAGCGCGATGCACTCGTCGCAGATGTACACGTCCCCCGGCCCCGCAATCAGATGCCGGACTTCGTCCGACCCTTTGCCGCAAAACGAGCAGCGGGAAACGGTCGGCTGATTGCGCCGGATGCGCATACGTTCCTTCGCGGTGGCCATCGTGCTCCTCCCCTTTCCTCGGCACATCCCGTCTCGTCGATTGTCGCCGCTGTCTCGGCTGGGGTCCGATGGCCTTCCGTGTCCGAGGTTGGTGGCCCAAGCCCTCGATTAGCCGGACACCTTCTTCATGATCTGCGCGAACTCCGCCTCCGTGTACGCCCGCATCGTCTCGGTGCGCACATTCCCGAGCGCGCCCAGCTTCAACGCCAGCGCCGAGATCGTCGCGTCGTCCGGCGCCTCGATGCGCGAGACGAGGTCGTAGCGCCCCATCGTGAAGAAGAGGCCGTGCACCGTGCAGCCCATTTCTGTCGCCATCTTCTTGAATGCTTCCGCGCGGTTGGGGCTGTCCTTGAGATCCTTCACCCCCTGGTCGGTCCAGTTGGTCAGCGCGATATAGAGCGGCATGCGATTCCCCTTTCTTGTACATAAGTGCCGGGAACGTGGTACAGCGAGCGGTGGACACAGAAGGCTGTGGGTATTCTGGCCCGACAACCGAATACTGTCCAGCGGCGCTGCCGGGTGGCGAGAGTTCGCATCGTGTAGGGGCGAGATATACCCCCTGTTTCGGCAGCGACATCCTATATACTTTCCTTTGTGTGGCAGACCTAGCCATGACCTACCGGCTCTTCCTCAGCGACGGTGAACCTTCTGTTTCGTTGAGCGCGCGCTGGCGCGGTAAAGCGAATCCGGCAGGCTATACATCTGTTGTTTCACGGTTTTCTGGCGGTTCACTGGCACCAGAAAGGAAGCGAGACGTTTCACATCATCAATGATTCACCCTCCCTGAGGAAGAACCGACCTACCCGGCACCCGTTTGCACATGTGGTGGCAAACGCCGATTCCCGTAGCGGGTACGACGCTGCGTGCGACCTGACCCCGCGAGTCATCTGCTCGCGATCACGGCTTTGAGTTCGTCGAGCGACGTGCGGATGATCTGCGAGAGGTCGCGCGGGTTGGCTTCATTGATCCAGCGTGCGAACGCGATCCGGAAGACCGCGACCCCCGCCTCGGCGGCCAGACTCGCCGACGGTTCGGGGACGCCACGCTGGCGCAACGCGTCGGCTATCGCTGCGGCGAGTGCCGCGAGCTTTTTCAACTCGCGCTCCTGCAACTCGACGTTCGCCGCGATCACGGCTTGGCGCTGTCGGGCGCTGTCACGGCGCTCCTGGAGTGCGGCGCCGGCGGCCCCGAGGGCTGCGGCGACCGCGTCGATCGGTGCTGCGGAAGCGGGAGCGCTGGCGACGGCGCGCACGACGAGTTCCTGCAGCGCTCCCGCACCCCAGAACAGCACCTCGCGCTTATCGGCGAAGTGCCGAAAGAACGTGCGCTCGGTGAGCCCCGCCCGCTTGGCGATCGCCGCCACCGTGGTCTGTTCGAACCCGCGCTCGACGTAGAGCGCCAGTGCCGCCTGCTCCAACCGACCGCGCGCGTTTGGCTCCCATCGACTCATGCCTCTATCCTACTTGACGACAGCGGATGACATCAAGTACGATAGTGATGTCAGTTACTGACATCAACCGCCATCGCGCAAGATCTGCGATGAGGGCAGTCAGTCACCAGGAGGATTTACTTATGCGCGTATTTGTCACCGGCGCGTCCGGTTGGATCGGTTCCGCCCTCGTCCCCGAGCTCATCGGCGCGGGCCATCAGGTCGTCGGGCTCGCTCGTTCGGAGGCCGCCGCCGCGACCCTTGCTGCCGCCGGGGCTGAGGTGCATCGCGGCTCCCTCGACGACCTCGACGGGCTGCGGGAGACTGCGGGCAGGTCCGACGGGGTCATCCACCTCGCGTTCATCCATGACTTCACCCAGATGGAGGCCTCGGTACAGGCCGACGCGCGCGCCATCGCGACGATGGGCGCCGCGCTCGCGGGCTCCGGCAAGCCCCTGGTCATCGCCTCCGGGACGCCCGCACTGCCTGGGCGCGTGGCGACCGAGCGCGACGAGCCCGCTCCCGTCGGACCCATGGCGGGCCGGGTCGCGAACGCCCAGACGGCCCTCGGCATGGCAGCACGCGGCGTCCGCTCGTCCGTCGTGCGGCTGCCCCGGTCGGTGCACGGCGACGGCGATCACCACGGCTTCATCGCCCGCCTGATCGGCATCGCCCGCGACAAGGGCGTCTCCGGCTACGTCGGCGACGGGTCCAGCCGCTGGCCCGCAGTGCATGTCCTGGACGCCGCGCACCTGTTCCGCCTGGCGGCGGAGCAGGCCCCGGCGGGTTCGATGCTGCACGCGGTCGCCGACGAGGGCGTGCCGGTCCGCGACTTCGCCGCAGTGATCGGCCGCCACCTAAACCTGCCGGCGGCTTCCCTCCCGGCCGAGGATTTCGGCTTCCTGGGGATGATCCTCGCGGTCGACCAGCCGGCATCCAGCGTGCTCACCCGCGAACTGCTCGGGTGGCGACCGGTCCAGCCCGGGCTCATCGCCGATCTCGACCAGGGCCACTACTTCGACAACCCATCCGCATAATCAGTCGGGCGGGCATGAGCATCCCCGCGAAGCGACCGACGACGAGCGACCGTGCAGCAACCACCGTGCCGTTCGAGCGTCGGCACCAACTCGGGCAAGAAGGGGACGAGTCGCTTGGCACAGATGCGATTGGCTGCCGTCCACGCGACGACAAGCGCGTCCCGACGGCGGGACCGTAAAAGCGCTCGCGCGGGCGGGTGTGAGCGGCGCGGGTAGGACGACGGGATGTGCGAGGAGCCGGATGGCGTATTTGCGGGCATAGCCGGTGACGGCGACGAACTCATCGAGGATGACCGACTTCTGCTGCGGCGTAGCGGTCTGATAGCGAGGCGCGACGCGCGCAAGCAACTCCCGTTTGGACAGAAAACTCATCGAGGCACTCACCCTTCCTCCCTTCGCGTGGCAATGGACCAGCAGCGTCGGGTGACATTATTGGTGAGGCAAAGGCCCGCTCAAAGTGTCTTCTCTCGTGAGGCAATTCGAGATCGTGAATCACGAAACGCTCCTCCACTTGCAGCATCGCTGCTCCTCCTCGCGCCACACTGATTGATCGAACCAGCATGGCGGAGGAGGGACACCGTGACCAACGTGGGGAATTTCTGCCCGCTACTTTTGGGGATTATCTGGTTCTCCCGTGTTCGTGATGACGCCGTTATCCCCGCCACACCACCCGCCGCCGCTTTTTTCGGCTACGATGGCCGATGTATGGGCTTGTCAATCTGGGGTATACCCCAAAGTGACAGACTCCTGCACGCTGCTCGTCGCCCCGATAGACGCGACAGCCTTCGCGTAGTCGGGTAGGAGCGACCTATCGCTGGGCCACTCCCCCCTCAGAACCGGACGTGCGACTTTCATCGCATCCGGCTCAAGCAAGTCTTCAGGCGATTCGTTGGGCCTCGTTCTTCTCCGTCAGGCTATGTACTTGTTGGTGGCAGTACAGGTGTACGAGAATCACCGCGTCATCCGTCCGTCCGTTGATGTGGTGCGCGTGGATGTCCTCTCCGTTATGGATGCTCTCTCCACAGAGCGGGCAGACATGGTTCTGGATGCGGGCAATCCGCTGTTTATTGGGTGAGAGGTCATAGGATTTCGCCGCCGACCTTTTCGCCCAATACTCCCGCAGTTGGGCGTCGTCGGGAGAGGAATTGCCCTTGACCATCACATGTCGCCGGATTTTGAACCAACTGAACTTGGGCAGGAAGGAGCCGGATTGTTTGTCGCCAAACACCCAGTTGTCCTGCCTGCGTGGGTTCAGATTCCCCCAGTATCGTTGTTTCCGCCAATACCAAGATTTCGACGGATGGGAAGCACGCACGAAGTTCATCTCTTTGCGGAACATCCAGTAGTCGAGGTCCTTGAAGACCTTACTGGCCACCGAGGAGCGATGATACAGCGCCCATCCCCGGACGATGGGGTTCAGGGCTTTGATGACCGCCCCGGCATTGCTGCCGTGCAGTCGCCGCCATGCCGCGCGCAGTGTGGCCTTGATCTTCCGTACCGATGCATTGCTCGGTGTGATCAGCAGTTTGTACCCCGTGCGGGTCGTTCTGACCGGGTAGTGTCGGACATGCCAGCCAAGGAAGTCGAACCCGTCGGTCAGATGGACGATGCGCGTCTTTTCCTCGGAGAGAGTCAGACCGCGCACTGCCAGCCATCCTTTCAGTGTTTCGACGACCGCTTCGGCATCCCTTCTGCTCGCACAGAACACGACGAAGTCATCTGCGTATCGCACCACTGCACGGTTGCCCAGGGTGTGTCCTTGGCGATTGAACGTCAATCCAAGGGCGTCTTCCATCCCATGCAGCGCAATGTTCGCCAACAGCGGGCTGATCACTCCTCCAACAATCTGTCAAATCACCGCTTTCGGGGGGCGATAGTCGCGGTGTGCTCTCTACCCGGAACACGACCTTCACCGCGTCATGATCCACCTCGACCCGCTTGACTAACGTCCGTATCAGTTCGCGACGCGTCGCCCAGTCCGCCGCCGCGAGACCGTCGCACATCTGCGCGGCAAACTCCTCCAACCGTCCGACGATCAGCCGCATCTCGTGCTCCAGGGCGGCCGCGTCTGCCATCTGTCGCGCCTGCTCCTCCACGTGCGCGATCCGCTGTCGCAGACGCGTGATCCGCGGCTCGAACTCGCCTTTCTCGATCAGCCCGTCCGCGTAACTATCGATCAGCCGCGCCACGCCCTGCTGCAGTTTCCGCACCTGCGCTTCAGTCGTCGCACGCTCGTGCATCGGTGCGGGTCGTGCCTCCAACCGGCGGCGATACTCCTCCGCGAGTTGCTGCGGTTGCTCAAGCAACCCGCGCACCTGCTCCCACACGGCGGCGTCGAGCAGATCTGTCCGCACTTGGGTGTTCGCGCACACCCGCTCCCCGCCGAAGCGATAGGCATCGGTGCCGACACAGCGATAGTACGCATACGCGCGGGGGTGTCCCTTCGCCGCACTCACACTGACCGCCTTACCATAGTAGGCGTAGCCGCACTGTGCACAGGTCACCAGCCCTTGCAAGAGGTAGCGCGCGCCACGCTGCCCTTGGCGGGCGCGCCGCCGATTTTCTTGCAGTTGCTCCTGCACGGCGGCGAACAACGCCGCACTGATCAGGGCGGGCACGGGGATCGTGATCCACTCCTCCGGCGGCACATCCTGTCTTGAGATGGCGCGGCGGGGCTGCAAGCTCCGACCCCGCTGGGCACGGAACCGTGGTTGGAGGGGGGCGACGCGTGTTTTACCGAAGGCAGCCGTGCCGATGTAAGCAGGATTTTTGAGCAGCCCCCAGACCGTTGTCCGATCCCAGACCGTCTTGCCCCGTCGCGTCGGCGTTCCTGCTTCGGTCAGCCGCCGACAGACTGTGCCGATCGTTGCACGCTCCTGCCCCACCCACATGAAGATCTCGCGAACGACCCGCGCTTCTTCGAGGACAATCTCGTAGCGAGCGGAGCCCCCGCCATCTGCCTTCCCGATGTAGCGGTAGCCGTAGGGAGCGGCGGAGAGCACACTGACCGCGCCGCTGTGCGCGGCATGGCGTTTCCCGCGTCGGCTGCGTTCCAAGATCTTGGCGCGCTCGTACTCGGCCACCATCCCCTGCACTTGGAGGAGCAACTCGTCTTCCGGCGTCTCGCCCACTGCCCGGTTGAGGAACACGACCGCAACATCTGCGCGCTGAAACTCATCGAGTAAGAGGGCCTGATAGGCGTATTTGCGGGCGAGCCGATCGGGTGAGTGGACGTAGAGACGGTCGATCCCGCCTGCTGCCGCCAGATCACGCAAGCGCTCGAGCGCGGGGCGCACCAAGGTCGCGCCGCTGTAGCCCGCGTCCACAAATTGCAGGGCGTCCGGCAGGGGCAGTCCATCCGCCGCCACGCGCGCTTGCAAGGCGGCAACTTGGCTGGCAATCGTCTGCGCACCGACTTGCTGCGCGGAGGAGACGCGGGCGTAGATCGCGGCCTGTGGGAGATTCATCGTGCGGTGCCTCCCGTCTGTCGGATACCATCCGCATGCGGGGGATGGCGGTTGAAGTGATCCCCGCGGATGATGCGACGCCGCAGCGGCAGCACACGTTCATACGCGTCGGCCAAACAGGCGGGCGCAAGCCGACTCGGTTCAAAGACCACGCGGACAGTCAGCATGGGCACTCTCCTCTCCCCTCGCTTCGCCATCAGGGCCTCCTCGCTCCCGCCGCTGGGCGCGTGCGCTGGGCGTGCCTGTTTGCAAGGGTGCGCCCCGGAACCCGTCACCATAGCCGGGCCGCAGGTGCTCGCGCGGGATGGTTATTGCGAACTCTAACAGCATGTTTGCTACATTGTAGGAGAGGTTATCACTCCCCCTTGCGGTGTGCCCGCCTCGGTGTCGTGAAAGACTCCCTTGTCCACGTATCCGGCCTTCAGCCACTGTCGAATCAGTTCCCTTCCGGGAACGTCCCCAAGCGTTTCCAGCAGGTGCGCGTGGTCAATGGTGTCAAACGCCCCCGCGATGTCCGCGTCCACCACCCACTGCTTCCGACTTCTGGTTGAAGCCGTGTTGTAGATTCTGGACATGGCATCATGGGTAGATCGTCCCGGTCGGAATCCGTAACTGCTGCCCTCGAAGCGCGCCTCCCAGTGAGGCTCAAGGGCATTCTTGACCCGTGCTTGGAGGCAGCGGTCAATCACCGTCGGGATGCCGAGCGGTCGGAGTGTGCCGTTGGCTTTCGGAATGTACATCCGCCGTGCAGGCTTGGCTTGCCACGGTTGGTAGACCATCAGGATGTCCACCAGTTTGCCCCGTGCAGCAGGTGTCTTGACGACCACCTTGTCCACGCCTGCCGTACGCTTGCCGTGGTTCACCTGCGTCACCCGCCGAACGCTGACGAGCGTGTTCGCGTAGGAACGCAGCATGAGCCGTTGAAGAGAGCGGACAGTCTTCCAGTCTGCCGCCTGTGTTGCCCGGAAGATGCGCTGCCGCAGGTTGCGGACGTGCCGGTTGGCCTGCCGCCAGTTGACGGCATTCCAGTCGGTACGTCTCTCGGGTCCGGTTACAGCCGTTGCCGCCTGCATCGACCTTTTCCCTCGACTGGCAATCATTGCCGCGTCCGTCCGGGGACTCACCGACCCAGTCGGGTAGGAGTAGCCCATCACTGGACCACTCCCCCCTCAGAACCGTGCATGCGACTTTCACCGCACACGGCTCAAGCAAGTCGGTCATGCGGCTGCTCCTTTCTGCTGATGTATCTTCTGGTGGCAGTAAAGATGTACCACGATTTTGTTGTCCAAGCCCTCTCCAGCAACCCGACCGCGCACATGATGGGTTTGCACTTCTTCCCCATTGAGAATGCGTTCGCCGCAGAGAGGACAGACAAGGTTCTGCCTGCGCGCGAGTGCCTGTTTCTCAGCGGGGAGAGTCGTGAGGTTCTGGAGATCTACCTTCCGCACCCGTTTCGCCCAGTAGTCACTGAGCGTCGGGTCATCGCGTGAGGCAGTTCCTTTGACCATCACATGCCGCTCAATCCTCGTCCATGCCATCTTGGGGAGGAAGTGCCCGGTCTGTTTGTCCCCAAACAGCCAGGTATTTCCCTTGCTGGCGGCGAATGCTCCCCAGTAGCGGGTTTTCAACCATTTCCAGGGTTTGCGCGGATGCATGAACCGGGCATACCGATATTCCCGTTCATGCATCCAAAAGTCGAGTGCCCTGAAGGTGTGCTTGGAGACGGCGGTGTGGTAGTAGTTCGCCCATCCCCGAACAATCGGGACCAGGATTTCCAATACTTCCGTAATGGGGTGGCTTCGCAACCGCAACCATTCGGCCCGCACCTTCGTCTTGAATCGGTTCACCGCGTCCTTGCTTGGCTTGATCAGCAGTTTGTACCCGGTACGGGTGTTGCTGACCTTGTACTGCTTGACGTTGAAGCCGAGGAAGTCAAATCCTTCGGTCAGGTGGACGATGCGCGTCTTCTCCTCAGAGAGTTGGAGACCCCGGATCGCCAGCCAGACTTTGAGGATTTTCACCACGATCTCCGCGTCTGTCCTGCTCTCGCAGATCACGACAAAGTCATCCGCATACCGCACCACCGCACGGTTGCCTTGGTTGCGCCCGGTGTTGTCATAGGAGACGCCGAGGGCCGCTTCCATACCATGCAGCGCAATATTGGCAAGCAGTGGGCTGACCCCTGACCCTTGCGGTGTGCCCGCGTCAGTGTCGTGGAAGACGCCGTTGTCCACGTATCCCGCTTTCAACCACTGGCGGATGAGGGACGATCCCGGCACCGTACCAATGGCGGTCAGCAGGTAGTCGTGGGCAATATTGTCGAAGGCCCCCGTGATGTCCGCGTCCACCACCCATTGCTTCTTCCCCCCTGCGTGTGCATTGCTGAAGATGCGTTCGATGGCGTCGTGGGCACCACGTCCCGGTCGGAATCCGTAACTGGTTCCTTCAAACTTGGCTTCCCAAGCCGGTTCCAGTGCGTTCTTGACGCGTGCCTGATGACAGCGATCAATCACCGTTGGGATGCCGAGTGGACGCATCTTGCCATTGGACTTGGGGATGTACACCCGCCGTGCAGGTTTGGCTCGCCAGGGCTGGTCGGTCATCAAGTGATCGACCAACTTGCCGCGTTCTCCCGGTGTTTTCACCACCAGTTTATCCACCCCTGCCGTGCGTCTGCCCGCATTTTCCTGCGTCACCCGCCGAACACTGACAAGGGTGTTCGCGTAGGAGCGCAGCATCAGTTTCTGGAGCGAGCGGACTTTCGCCCCCTCTCCCGCTTGACTGGCCCGGAAGATCCGTTGCCGCAGATTGCGAACCGCACGATGGGCTTTGCGCCAGTTGATGGCATCCCAATCGGTTGGCCTCTCCGTTTCGGTTACAGGCATTCCTGTCTGCATCGACCGTACCCTTCGATGTGCAATCCTTGCCTCGTTCGTCCGAGGACTCACCAGACCCACGTCAGCGGCCTTTCAGCCTCGGTATGTACCGCTATCCGCCCGGTGATGGATTCCCGTTGCCTTTCGGCGGGCGGCCTTCGCTTCTTGGGTCTTCCTCTTCCCGCTGCGGATTCACGTTCCTTGCGGTTCGCTTACTGCCGAGGCAGACCGCATCGGGGTTCCCGTGTTTCCCGATCGTGAGATGCGACGAGGGTGGGTGTCTCCTTTGCCCCAGAGCCACGGTGCCCTTCCGGATGCCACACCAGTGTTTCCGGTCATCCTACCTTCTGACGGTGGGTAGGCCATTGGCTCATGCCGTCGTCTTGGTCAGCCATCATCCGACGGTCAAAGGATATTGGGGCCTCATCAGAGATTCACTCACGTTCACCCGTCTCGTCTTCCCCTTGCCTGTGACTCCCGTGATGGCTGGTCGCTCTTGGGCTTTTCCCTCCACTTCACACCCCGCCGTTACCGACAGCGCATGGGAGGAATGGGGATGGGCTGTGGGCACTCGCCCAGACCAATCGCACTGGTCACTCACATACCTGAACTTTCACGTCGTACCGTCAGCACCCTTTCGGGTGGGGTATTGCCCTATCTGCCCGGTTATCGATTCCCGTTGTCTTTCGACGGGCAGCCTTCGCTTCTTGGGTCTCCTGTACCCGCTGAGGGATTCGGCTCTCCTTACGGTCGGCCTACTGGCGGGCGGGGCAGACGATGCCCCTTGTTCCAGACCTCATCGGGGTTGCCACGTTCCGCTTCCATGAGATGCGACCGGGGTGGGTGTCCTCTTTGCTCCGGGGTCGTGGTGTCCGGGATGCACTCTCGATCAGGGAAGGCATCCGCTCGTCTGTGCCAAATCGAGAGCACAGACCCGTGACCCGTCTCCGCCGTCTTTGTCAGCCAATCTCCGGCGGTCAGGGATAACGAAGCGTCAACAAGGATTCACTCACGTTCACCCGTCCGGTCTTTCCCTTGCCTGTGGCTCCCCTCTTGGCGTGGGTCGCTCTTGGGCTTCTCCCTCCCTGCTTCACACCCCGCCGTTACCAGCGACGCATGGGGAGGTGGGAACAGGCATTGGACACTTGCCTGAGAGCAGCCTTTCTTTCTGCTCTACTCACGCGAAGCGACCTCGTGTCGCAACGCTTTTCTCCGTTTCGTGCGGTGATCCCTCCGCCGCGACGGCGCAGGCGCGCCGGGTGCTATACTCGCCGGGTCACCCGCCGTCGACCCGCCGCCGCCCGTGGGGTGCAGCATGCCGAGCGCCACCGACCGGCCCGCCGATAATCAGCCCTACGTTTTCGTCAGCTACGCCAGCGCTGACCGCGAACGCATCATGCCGCTGGTCGGCGCGATGCGGGCTTTCTGGACGCTGCTCCGACGCTTGCGGATTGTGTTAGAGTACCCGGAATCCCGGCAGCGCAAGAGTGGCGCAGATATCAAGTGTTCGTCGTGGTGGCTGGCCCCAACGACTCGATTAGGGAAGGCAGGTCCTGATGCCTCGTATTCGGACTCACGCCCGCAAAGAGCTGCTGCTCGACATGACCCATCGGTATCCCTTAAAGCTTGCCTTCGACCTGAGGAAACGGCTCGTCCGTGAGTTATGGCCCGCGCCATCAAGCCGCTCGTGGTCGCTGTCACTTCCTCGGTCGTCCGCGCCGCTGATCTGCGAGTCGACGCATCCGGGCCTTGATCGAGTCATGGCGCGCGTAGTGGATGGCATCGCAGAGGATCACGATCATGGTGGCGAGACTGAGGAGGCAGAGGCCCCCCGACAGCAGGATGAACCACATGGGTGGAGTGGAGAGCAGGAACATACGGATCCCCTTCGGTCATGCACGCACAGCACGCCACTTGGCGCTTATCGCACCCCACCTATCAGGGGCGCATCAAGATTGTTTCTGCCGCTAGTGCGACAGTATAAGTGAGAAGGCGATACGAGCGGGCAACGGTACCAGGGAGCGGCATGATGCAAGGAGGGGAACAGGTGATGGGCAAGCGTCGCGGCGAAACACCGGAAGACGAGGGGAAGCAACCGCCCAAGGCGGCGGAGCGGGGAGGAGAGGAGCGCGAACGCGCCGAGCGGGAGGAGCCGGGGACGGGCGGGCTCTCGAAAGCCGCGTACGACGCGGCGACGGAGAAGGCCGTCAAGGACATCCACGGCTAGGCGAGGTTTGCCTGGGGTCGATTGGCGAAAGGGGAAATAGTGTCCGTCAGCCCTGCGTGGCGCGTGGGGAGACGAGGGCGGTTGCACTTGGCCGATCGCCCGTTATGGTATGGAAATTGCTCGCGTACATCCATCGTGCGACCGCACGGCGGGGGTCGTGTTGCTGCGGACGATGGAACGAAAGGACACCGGCGATGAGCGGCTTGGGTGACAAAGTCAAAGGGAAAGCGAACGAGGTCAAAGGCAACGCGAAGCAGGGGGTCGGCCGGGAAACCAACGACCCGGACATGGTCGCCGAGGGGCGGGCGGACGAGGCGAAGGGGAAGGGCCAGGGCGTCGTCGGCAAGGTGAAGGGCGCCGTGGAGGATCTCAAGAACAAGGTGAAGAAGGATTAATCGCCCGCATCGCGCGCAGACCGGGGCGATCCCCGGTCTGTTTTCGTGTCTCCGGACACGGTGCGACGCTCCGACGCGTCGCGGGGTGCCGTCATGGCAGCGCCCGGTGCCACGAGGCGAACGGACACGCGCTGCTGATCACCGTGCCGGACGCTCGGAGGCGGGCACCTGCGCCGCCCCCATCTCCACCGTCAGCAGGTCCGGGCCGACACTGAGGATCGCCTGCGGCGGAATCGGCGTCGTCGTGCCGCCCATGCCCAGCATGCCCCCCTTGTGCGCCCCAAGCGCGGTGACCTGCCCGCTCGCGGCATCGATCGTCAGCTGCGCGAGCGTGCCGAGGAAGGTCCCGGCCCGATCGACGACCTTCAGCTTGCCGATCTGGTCGAGGTCGAGCAGCGCATGCGCCGCGCTGTCCGTGCCGGGGATCTGCGTCACCTGGCTGCTCGCCACGGTGATCGCGTCCGCGCCGATATTCTGTACCTGGTCGAAGGGGATGACGAAGGTGCCGGCGTCGCCCTGCACTTGCAGCGCGACGAGGCGCAACGCCACCAGATCGATGGTCGGTCCTTCGCGTTTCACCCGCTCCGGATCAGCGCCGACCGCGATACCAGTAGCCGCCGCCGCCGAGCAGCACCAGGACGACGATGATCAGGAGGGTCAGGGTGTCTACGGCTCCGCTCCTTCTCCCGTCGGGCACATCGCGTGATGGTGGCACGGCACGGGGGGCGAGTGGCGCATCGTCAATGACGGTACACCCTAAATGGACATCAATACTCTACGTCCTGTCTCAAAACCTATGACGGCATAAAATCCGTGCATGAGGGGCTTGAGCGACGACCAAAGGAATGTTCTAGAACCGCTTCTCCCGCCCGGTAAACGGCTGAAGGGATAGAGCGGACTACCCCGCCCTGTAGGTCTCTCGGTGATTACGCACTCAGCCGCGGAAACACGGTCACGCGGCGCAAAAACTTGTTGTCTGTATACTAGTGGGTCATGCCGCAATTGACTGGCATTGAGCGATTGCAGCGGAGCCGCCCAACAATCGCTGTCGCGCCCGGTGTCGCCGTGTCCAGCGTTTGCC
>JAABUY010000979.1_pt1 | contig 42326 bp, 40 predicted proteins | sample 5560271 | NCBI WGS metagenome assembly JAABUY01 (sample SAMN10711886, study PRJNA513374) | rock metagenome | isolation source: Antarctica rocks | place: Antarctica: Victoria Land, University Valley
TAGGGTGGTGATGAGGTCGACTTTGGTGTGGAGGGGGGAGGGGGAGTGCGGGGTAGGGGTGGGTGGGGGGGTGGTGAAGATGGGGAAGGCCAGGGAGGCGTGGATTGTGGAGGCGACGTGGGGTTCGAGGATCAGGGAGAGGTTGGGGTAGGTTGAGTGGATGTGGCTGCGTTGGACTATTAGTGGGAGCTCCTTCGGGTGAGGGTTGGGAGGGGGGTGGGGGGTGGGGGTACTTGGCAAATTCGATGATTGATGCCGTCACGGCGGGGACGCAGTCTTTCTTGATGAGAAGTATGTTTCTTGGCGGCGCCGGCCATTGTAGACATAGCAGGTCATTGTTGCGAGTCTCTGTGACTGTTAGCGGGGGAGACACATGTCGGTGGTGGATCGCTTCACCTTGATATCTGGGACGGATCTGGTCGGACAGATCTTTGATATCTCTGATCTCGCGCCTTCGCGCGGTTATGGAGAATGGTCTCTGCCATAGCGATGCAGATGGCGGTTTTCGACGTGGTACTTTCATTGTGGTTGGAGTTCCATGTACCTTGGAGATCGCAGCAGTCATGCAGCTTCGAGATGTTCAATGGCCCGTGCGCAAGCATACGGTACTGCGTCATGCGCGCAAAATGTACCTCTACCTGTATCGTCTGACAACGGCATCAGATGTCAACAGTGTACTTGGTGTTGGCTATGGGTTGTAATATAGGTTGGCGATGGCCGGCGTGTTAGGTGTGTTCGGTCTGCCTTGTTCTAGCAGAGTTAACTGATATATTATTTAGAGGTGAAGATCAGCTCCCCGCGATGAACATAAAACTTCCGACTCAACCTAAAACTGTCTAAAATGTCTGCCCGAAGGCGTCCGGAAAAGGATGAGGTAATGTCAGTACCAGAGCCACTCCCTGACCTTGGTGCGGGTCTAAAGGGCAAGCCGAAAGAACCACATCCAGCTGGCAGGGTCAGACATGGTGGAATCGTTCAACTGCTGCGGATGTTAGCCTTCGCGACTTGGCTCAACTGCTGTGTGGTCAGCATCCATGCTACGCAGCTGCTTGGCACGCCGTTGTACTTGATCAACAAGGACCTCTACTATGCGTATATGGCTCTAACGAAGCAGTCGTTCGGCTTGTTGATCATCACCCTTACGCAGTGGTTCAGTCCGACGATAGTGCGGGTCAGTGGAGATAGTAGTGTAAGAGGGCAGCTACGGCAAAGCGAGGACGGAAGTCTCGAAATGGATTTTCCAGAACGGCTTGTGATGATTGCCAACCATCAGATCTATACCGATTGGCTTTACCTGTGGTGGATCGCTTATACCAACCGCATGCATGGGCATGTGTACATTATCCTCAAAGAATCTTTGAAATATATACCCATCATCGGTCCTGGGATCATGTTTTACGGATTCGTCTTCATGGCGCGGAACTGGGCTCGGGACAAGCCTCGTTTACAACATAGGTTACAAAAGTTGAAATCTCGACATGGTGGACCGATGTCCGGATCAGAGACTTTAGACCCAATGTGGCTGATGATCTTCCCCGAGGGTACCAATCTCTCCGGCAACACCAGGAGAAAGAGTGCGAACTGGGCGGAAAAGCAGGGCATCGGGGACTTCCAGTATCAGCTCTTGCCAAGGAGTACAGGACTACTATATTGCTTGCAGGAATTGAGGGGAACCCTGGACTGGGTCTATGACTGCACCGTGGCGTACGAGGGAATACCGTAAGTCACCTCCCGATCATAGTAAGCAATATCTGTTCTAGCGAATTCTATCCTGACACATCTTAGCCGTGGTGGATACGGTCAAGACTATTTCACCCTTCGCTCTACTTTCTTCCAGGGTCGCCCACCGAAGTCGGTCAACATGTATTGGCGTCGATTTGCGATGGCGTCCATCCCGCTTGACGACCCCAAGGCCTTTGAAGCTTGGCTGAAAGAGCGGTGGGATGAAAAGGAGCTTCTTCTTGAGCACTATATGCGAAACGGCCGCTTTCCAGCTGATGAAGGACACGAGTCTAACCGCGAGCTCGCCAATGGTGCAGCTAGCGGGAAAGTAGTCAAGGGTGCAGGCTATATTGAGACCGAGGTCAAGCTGGCACACTGGTTCGAAGTTGGACAGATCTTCGTTGTCTTAGCAGGCTTTGCGATGCTCATCAACGTATTGTCAAAGATCTGGAATCTAGTGGTCCATGGCAGGCTTGAGGGTCACACAACGGCGTGATCAATTGCTAGAGGTTGGCCAGCGTCGAGCATAGATGATGTTATGTGCTGCTTCACTGGTACTCTCCCGATTTAGAAATTGGTGCCACATGTTATTTGGGTTGGTTTTATCGTCGCGTGGAAATGGCTGGGTTTAGACAAGAACGGATGCAGGAAAAACAAAAATCCGAGAGGTCCGTGCTCGGTCGCACTAGTTAACTCGCTTGCTTTTCAGCCTCAAAGACCTTATCCTATTAAGGTAGGTACCTTTACCCTCGTACTCTCACTCATCAACTTGTTTGTTCAGTGTCACCATATTGTCATTCGATCCGCCGGAAAAAACCCTTTGGTTTCCCTCTTATTCGACCAGCCGCTTCCTTCGATGTTATTCTGAGCTGGCGCTTTCGTTGCACAGTTTTCGATTACCTTAACACTCATCCACCTCGCCTTTGCGAGTGTACTACATTCTCTCTATCGCAAACGGCCTGCATCGGAAATGGCGCCGCTGCGTAATGGCCAGGTGAATGGTCACACGCGTGTGAGTCCTCCAGAGCCCGGAGCGACTGCCGGCAAGCGCTTCTCCGACATTCCCTCTGCGATCGACATCCCCGTCAGCTCAGGCCTTGATGCGGAGGAGGCGGTCGAAGTCAACCTTGAAGAGCTGCATGATGATCCCACAGAGCTATGCACCTTGCTGGAAAATGAGGGTGCCGCGAGGAATTTCTGGATGATCATCGCGCTGGCCTACGCAAAGCAGAGGAAGGTGGACCATGCCATAGAGCTGCTCACAAAGGGACTCGCTGCGCTGTCGAAAGGGGGAATAAAGGATAAGCTGGGCTTATTGACTTGCTTGTGTTGGCTGTATTTGTGGAAGAGCCGGGAAGCGCCCAGGGTAGTACCAGAAGGGCAGCTTGTCTCCGAAGCGCTCACCAAGGATTACTTCTTGCAACAGTCAACAGCTACACTCAACGAAGCGTCACGGATCAACCCATCGTTTCCGCCACTATTCCTTGCGCGAGGAGTTCTATACCTTCTTCGCGCATCGTTACAGCCTCCTTCGAGATCGCTTGCGCCGGGCTCCGCAGATCACTCAGAAAGGGTTGAGACGCTGCGGCAGGCACTGAAATGCTTCGAAGATGCGATAAGAGTGTCCGTGGGTAGAAACATGATGGCAATGCTAGGGAAGGCCAGAGCATTGTACTCACTTGGGAAGTACGCAGACGCTTTGGAAAGCTACCAGGAGGTGCTCATGAAGATGCCGGACCTGCGAGACCCTGATTCTCGAATTGGAATTGGATGTTGTCTGTGGCAGCTTGGGTTCAAGGAAGAGGCTAGAGACGCGTGGGAAAGAGCCTTGGAATTGGTTGGTTCAGCTGTTGAGGCACTAAACACGAAGCTGACTTATTGCAGAACCCTGAGTCGAAAGTTGCGACCATTCTGGTCGGACTGCACTGGCTCGACAACAGCTCTCACTATGCCACAACCGATCCAGCTTTTGCTCCTGTGTACATGAAGGCGATGACACACTATACTCAGAAAGCCTTCAAGATTGACAAGGAGTTCCCGATAACTTGCACGACTTTCGGAAACTATTTCTTACCGAAGAAGGCCTATACTTACGTCGACAGCCTTGCGCGAAGGGCAATCGAGCTGACCGACGTCAACGCTATTGCGAGTGACGGTTGGTACTTACTTGCGCGGAAGGAGCACTATCAGGATCAACTTTCGCGAGCAAATGACTACTATAGTAGAGCCGACTCTGCAAGGGGTGGCGGAGATAGAGGATTTCTACCGGCTCGTTTTGGAGCTGCACAAGTACAAGTCTTGGAGCAAGATCTGGACGGGGCCAAGTTTCGATTGGAGAAGATCCTCCAACATTCGAAGAGCCTTGAAGCTATGATGCTCCTTGGTACGCTTTATGCCGAAGAAGTTTTCGCAAATCGGGCTGGTGGCCATAGAGAAGAAGACAAAATGACTGAGCTGAAAAAAGCAATTGCGTACTTGGAAGCTGTCCGTATGGCGTGGAAGGACCCTAAAAAAAGCCTCACTCCTGACTCGACAGTACTGGTCTATCTTGCGCGTCTGTACGAAACCGACCAGCCAGAGAAGAGCTTACATTGCCTTCAACAGGTTGAAAAGATGGACATTGAAGATATTCCCAACGACGAGCGACCGAAAAATGTACAGGAAACCGAGAATATTGCGGCACTTCGTGAACAATTAGCCCCGCAGCTCTTGAATAATGTTGGATGTTTTCAATATCACGCGGAGAAGTATGACCTGGCAAGGGAGATGTTTCAGACGGCGCTCAATGCTTGCGTCAAAGCTGCGGAAAAGGATGAGGGTATAGACACCGATGCTCTCGTTACTACTATTAGTTACAACCTAGCACGAACGTACGAGGCGGCAGGTCTGCTGGACGAGTCTCATAAGGTCTACGAGGGTCTATTGGCACGGCATAACGATTATACGGACGCAAATACCCGTTTGGCATATATCGCATTGCGACAGCATCCGACTGACGAGGGACCGAAGGTCATGCAGGCACTGTATCAGTCAGATAATACCAACCTAGAAGTGCGGTCTCTTTACGGGTGGTATCTAAGTAAGTCGAAGAAACGCACAAGCAATATCGCCGAAGACCAGGAGCAGAGACATTACAAACACACCCTGCAAAATCACGACAAACATGATCGATACTCTTTGACGGGGATGGGAAATCTCTATCTTACCACGGCGCGAGAGATGCGGAGAGATACAGAGCAAGACAAGGACAAGCGACATAAAACATACGAGAAGGCTGTCGAATTCTTCGACAAGGCGCTCCAACTGGATCCACGCAATTCTTATGCTGCGCAAGGTGTTGGGATTGCTCTGGTCGAAGACAAGAAGGACTTCGCGACCGCTGTTCACATATTCTCGAAAGTTAAGGACACAATACGAGATGCTAGCGTCTACATAAACCTGGGGCACGTCTATACTGAGCTGAAGCAGTACTCGAGAGCCATCGAGAACGTGAGTACTGCAGTCGTTGAGTTTAGACGTCCTAAACTAACACAGCTCTGTAGTATGAAGCAGCTTTAGCAAAAGACAGAGCTCATGATCCACAGATCTTAGCATGTCTAGGTCGTGTGTGGCTTCTCAAGGGAAAGCAAGATAAGAGTGTTCAGGGAATGAGAAATGCCCTTGAATTCTCCAACCGCGCACTTGAGATAGCTCCTGAGCAAGTCCACTTCCAATTCAACGTCGCTTTCGTCCAGATACAGGTCGCGCAAATGATCTACACACTTCTCGACTCTCAGCGAACATTGCAAGACGTCCAGTCAGCTTCCGACGGTTTAGATGAAGCGATCGACTCCTTGACTATGATTGCACAATCGAAAAACCCGCCGTATCCCAAGCATGACATTGAACAGCGCGCAAACATGGGTAGAAACACCATGCGCCGCCAGCTAGAGCGGGCCATACAAGGCCAGCGAGAGTACGAGAACAAGAACGCCGAAAAGCTACAGCAAGCTCGCGACATTCGAGAAGCGGAGATGCGCAAGCGGGACGAGGAGAGGAGGAGAGCTGAAGACGCGGCACTGGAGGAGAAGAAGAAGATAGCCGAAGAAAGACACGCAATGCTGGAAGTCAGTCGGAAGCTCGCCGAAGCCAAGTCCGAAGAAGAGCGTAGGAAAGAAGAGGCCGAGTACACCGAGGACGAAGAAACCGGTGAGCGCGTGAAGAGGAAGAAGAAGAAAGCCAGCGGCGGCGGCGGCGGGAAGCGGAAGAAGCGAGGCGAAGACTCCGACACGGACGGCGACGGCACCGACGGCGAGACGACGAGAAGGAAGGCGAGGCGGAAGAGCACGACGGAAAACAGCGCGTTGGCGACAAGTGACGAGGAGCGCGCGCCGAAGAAGCGGAGGAAACTGCAGCGGAGAGGCGCCGTTAAGGATAGGACCAAGTTTAAGAGCAGCGAGATCGTGGTTGAGACTGATAGTGAGGATGAAGAGGGAGTCCCGCCTCTGGAACAGGAGACTGCCACCGCCGATGCCGTCGCTAGTGACCAGGAAGCCCCGGATGCGCCGATGCAGGATGCGCCGGATGAAGATGATGACGGGGAGTCTTGAGTTTGATGTTATTAGTAGTTTCTTTAAATACCCCTGCATGTTACCTTTATCTTTACCATTTGTGCCATCGTAGATCAGATTCGACCAGCGGCTAAAGTGAGCCTGAGTCGTAGTTTCCGAGGAAGCCGCTTTGTGCCTTCAGTTAAGGAGGGAGTGGTTTCGGGTGTAGATTACGTCTGTATATCCGATTGTTCAAATCTGGATATCGTCCTGGGCTATCAATGCAGCTGACTCGACCGAGGTGTGGGCTTTCTCTAGCAAGGGCGGCCCATACTTCTTGATCTGACAATTGCGCTGACCGTTCATTTTATTATCATTGTCTGTCTACGGAGCATCCATGAGCTGGAAAGTCACTTCGAACATCGGTCATGATTAAGCTAACAACGATCTGGCGGATGCCATGTTGTTCATGACTGCTTTTAGGCAACAATAATTCGCTATCAATGCTATGCTGCCTACCCATGCGTGTATCTATGCTCCTCTACCCATAAACCCCCTGTCCTTCCCCGCAACCCCCCAGGACGCAAATCAGCATCGAGACTCCTCCCTCACCCTCAAAAACACCTCGATCACCTCCCGCTTCCTCTCCTCAGACGCCTTCCTGTCCTTCTCCCTGCTCGGAACTGGCGCCCGAATAGCCGCATCGGCAACGGTGGCCGCAACCACCCGTTCCACCATCTTCCGCCTTACGACGACGGGATCGTGGCTCAGTGCCCGCTGTCGGGTCTTTGACGTCGACTCGCTCGACGGTCGGCTCGGTGGAGCTGCAGTTTTATGGGGGAGAGGGGCGATCTCGTTGACCACATGCGCTAGCATAGATGTTATGAATGTGAAGGAGAGACTATGGGCTGGGGAGGATGAGAGGACGTCGAGGATCTCGGCACGTGTGTCCTCGTCCGAGAGCTGTTGCTTCGCCTTTTCGCGGGCTAGGATTGTTTGCTGTAGGTTTGCCCAGGACGAAGTTGTGGTGATGCCGTCTTCGAGGGAACGTAGGAATGCCAGTAATGTCTCTGCGACGACTTCGGTGCGAGCGATGGACGGTGTGCCTGCCGGGAAGAGCGGGCTGAGAGGTTGGTCTGTATCGAGCGCCTCTCGGACTTGATATGTGAGGTCCTCTCTCCCCTTGCTCTCCGTGTACGACCACGAGGACTCGGCGAACGGCCAGCCCACGACTTCATCCCACGGCGCCTTTCCGTCCGCTCCAGTCATATCCCATTCCGCAACACATCTTTCCACGAGTTCTTCTATTGCTTCCGTCAGTCGGAACAGTTGTCTTGGGGCTGACCACTTTACCCCTTGACTGTCATCACTGGTCCCGCTGCCACTAGGTCGCTGATGCTGTAGCTTCCTGACCCCACCTTCGGGGAGACGGATGAGCTTGTCGAGAGACCGACCGAACGAAGACTGCAGCCATGTAGCACGGACGGGGATGAAGTGATCGCGTCCATTGTGGACATGAAGGACCAGAATGTCCTCGAGCGCTTCGCGGTGTTCGTTGAGGCCGCGGACGTGGACCATATCATCGATGCGGAGGGTGAGCTCAACGTTGATGGCATCACCAGGCTCGAGAGTATATTCACGGAGGGCGCTTGCGTTAGCATTTCCGTTGTCGCTTGGTCGGTCGAACTGGACAGTGAGCCAAGGAGGAGAGATCGCACTTGGCTTGCCTTGCTCTACGGGTCGGTCGACGAAACCAAAGGTTGCAGGCACACGACCTGTGTTGGCAATAGTGAGACTTCGCATTCTCGGGTGGCCGTACCGGACTTTGCTGAAGTTGACGCCCTCAAAGGTAGCAGAGGGTTCTTGCAAATCCGGCAGCCCATCTGAGTCTGTTTGATGATGATGGTCAACAACGACCGTGACTACCGGTCGTCCTTCGTTCTCTGCTTTGTCGAGTTCACGAACGACCTCATGATGCACTTTCGACTTGAGTCCAGGCACCACCGCCTCGTAAGTGAGGGTGAAGACTGCGTCCAAAGGTTTATGATCAGATGACAGCACCCGCTGATGAGAGGTATAGTAATCGAGATGAAGTTTGTCTTCGAATCCTTCTTTAGTCACTACAATCTCCGGATCGGCATTGGAATCACCGTTCTCATAGTCGTCACCATCCTCGCCTGTGCCATCTGTTTCTGGATCGTAGTCGAAGAGTACGCCCTCATCTTCAGCCGCTGCTTTTGATATCCCTCGTGCTTCGAGCTCCGCATCTCTTTGTCTTGCTTCCGCTTCCTCCCTGACTCTTGCCTCATAGTCAAACTTGTCTCGCCGCGTACGGTATAGGATGCGATCACACCAACTCGGGCCTCTTTTCTTCTCGCTTGAATCGAACATACCCACACTGCCCACGTCATACTTATAGGTCGGAAGAAACCCAACTGGACCTTCGCGCCAGCCGTCATGAAAAGCTTTTCGCTCGCGCATCTGTTGACGTAGCTGATCATGTGTTAGAAGTGAAGCTAGCGTTGTCTGTAAGGATGTGGGGTCCGAATACGGATCTGGAGTATCTTTTGTAGGGAGTGTGGAGGATGATTCCCTCGAGTGTTGCGACATTTGATCCACAGCGGTGGAGGATGACCAGTTAGATTCCTCTGATGACCGATACCTGGCCTCTCTGTCTCGGACTATCATCGACGGAGTCGGTTTGGCTAGCTCCATCTCAATCTTCTGCTCGGGATGCTGCCCAATGTCATATTCGTTCCGCGTATGTAGCATCAGCAATCTTCGCACATCGTCTGCCGGTATAGACTCTAGTCTGTAATTGAGATCCCCAAACCAAAAAGCAAAGTCTTCATCTCCAATGCCTTCGCCGTACTCCTCTACCACGCCATATTCGTTACTGATTGGGTCGAACTTCGTTCTGCCTAGAATCTGAGCAGCATCCCAATTCCTTCTCTCCACAGTTCCTCTCTCCGTCCCAGCCGCCAAGTGGCAATTAATGAAAACAAGTCGTGTGGTTTCCCCCAAGATGACTCTCACGGTGACGGCCCCCTTGTTACCCATGTATCCCATCAGGCCTGTTCCGACACTAGTAGTGCTCACGGACGTGATACTAGGAGCTATGCGAGGAGAAGCGTATAAGAGCATTAACAAGCCGATGAGCTGCTGCTCAGCTATCAATTGGTACCCTTCCGGTAACGCTTCAGCAATTGCACGCTTCCATTTCTTAGCCGGATGAGGATCGCTAAAGGGTCGAAGGGCTTCGGCCGCAGAACCGATATCAACTATTTCCTGCAGTCCTAGCGCGTAGATGCCTATGTCATCGCCGCCTGGTAATGAGCCAGGATCATTCTTGGGTATCGTTGACTGTTTCTTGGTCCGGCGTGCTTCTTGTTCGGCGACACCTTCCACATCATCTCCGTCCAGTCGCAGCCCATCATCTCCAATCTTGGGGTCATCCTCTGCGCTCACCGAGAGACTAGACAGACCTTCGGAAATGCCCTTGCCGTCTACGAACCAGCCACCGATGTCTTTCTCCGTTCCGCTGAAAGAGGCAACGTTCCATGTTCCGACCTTGACGCGGATCTGATGTGTCCTGGTGTACTCGGCTCGACGTGCGTGAACAGCCTGTGCCAATGACCACTGCGAGGAAATGTTGGCCGGTTGTGCACCTTCACCAGGAAAGACGCCTGGCAGGGCGCGGGCTAAAGGGCCAGGCGAGGCAATTGACTCCGGGCGACTCGTCATTTTCGATGTTGAGAGGGTGGACAAATAGAGTATTTCTGGTTCCAAGCTCATGGGCAGTGGGCATGGAATGTTGGAGGAGGCGCCATGATGTCAAGCCTCTGACGTAGGCACTAACTCGTCCAATTTCTGGTTTGAGATGCCTACACAACAATGCGAGGAGCAGTGAATTTTGGTTGTTTAATCCTTTGTTTTGTTTGCCCGTCAGAGTCATACGAAGTATTGTCGGAGACGTTGGTGACATCGATAACCCTCTTCGCACAGCCTGCCAAGTTAGGGTAAGAAGCGACGCGTACTCCGAATCCGAATCGAGCTAGATCCTTCCCTAAAGACAAGCTTTTCGCTTCCAGATAAGATTGCCGTCTAACTTACACTTGGTGCCAACAGGGACCTTAAAGAGTAAGGTATCTGAGATTGGTAAACACTTCTTGAATGGCAGATTGGTAAACACTTCTTGAATGGCATCACCTCAGTCCTCTCGATGACGCCACGGAACCCCAAGACACGACAGAACCAATCTCTCACCGCCATCCATCCCTCCGACTACGAAAGCGACATCAACAACCTCTCTGACATCCCGCCCCCACCACCACCGTCAACTCGTACCAATGCAGAGCTCAACTTCTCCGTCATCCGCCGCTACCTCCCATCCGTCACATCCATCATCTCTATCGCACCTTATGCAGTCGTATACTTGTTTTCACCGACAAGTCAGCAATGGGAGAAAAGCGGCACCGAAGGGACTCTCTTCGTCTGTCAACTATCATCCACAGAGCCTGGTGCCGATAGATTCGCCGTTATAGTACTCAATCGGAGGGGGCTTTCCAATTTCCAAGTTGATCTCTTGAACGAGGAGGATGTTCAAGTGACGGATGAATATGTGATATTGCGGGTCTACGATGACGAAGCGGCTATTCAGCACATCTATGGTTTGTGGATATTCTCAGAACCGCCGCCATCCTCGACGGCGAACACCAGAACTATGACTGCACAAATAATCCGTGATTGTGCGGTGCAGGCAGAGACCAGCAGGAGGATCACAGAGGAGCAGCATTATACATCTACCAATGGTCATGACGGAGAGCAGAAGGCGCCGCAAAGTGAGACGAGGGGTCGGCAGGTTCCGCTGAGAGATTTGTTTGGACAGCAGCATGAGCAAGATGATGGACTGAGTATCATACGTCAGAGCGCGCAGACCATGACTCCGCAATTCATCCCTTCAGCCGATACGGAGTTCTTCCGGACCACGAAAAGACACGCGCAACCCCGTTGATGGCCGTAGCACGTACAGCTCAAACGACACATCCGCGCACAGGGATTGCTATCTGCTTCAGGGCAAAGGAAGGCGTGGGCGTGACATAGCTTGGTGTTCTCGGCGCTTCTAAACTATTCGAAGGAAGGCTTTTTCAGGGAGCGGTCCTAGCAATGATATCCTCGACGAATCTCTGCACTTTCTGTGCTAGCTGATCGCTGTGTCCTATATCACATTTCAGCACCAGCAGCGGGTTCAGTCGTCGAGACCTACTGATGCAGAATCCATGAGGGATCCTATCCTCATCAATAATCATCCTGGGTTTCCACTCGTCTGATTGATCGGCCGTGAAGGCCCTCGCGCGAATAAGATCATCTCGCGTACGGTCCGCGACCCAATGATCCCTCTCGCCAAAGTAAAAGACGAGTTTCGCCCGCGTTGAGGTCGAACCCTGTACCGAAGCACCCCAGATCTCTTCGTTCCACGCATCCTCTGTGATTTCCCTCATTTCGTCGCGAGCCATATACCTGACAGGTCAGCACTATTCAAACCCAGGATGCAAATAATCACGTCCTGACTTACAGCGCCTGACGTACGCCCGTCGGGCTCTTTATAAAAGCAGTCGTTGTCTCAACAGCGTCTGCTGGGAAGCCCGTCGCGAGCTTGACTAAACTGCAAAGTACGCTTCTCGGGACAAGGGACGTCAACAGGCGGACCAGAGCGCCGACGACCAGCACAAAGGAAGGAAGCTTGAGCAGCCACTGAAAGACTAATGAGCCTGGGCGACAACTGAGCAGACGGAAGCGAGCCATACGCCGAGTTTCAGCCCTGAGGGTGACTTTGCTATATGGGTGATGGTGGGGAACAGCAAGACCCCACCCACAACCTCCATGCCCGTTTCTCCGCCTAGTGAAAGCTGCTTGCGACTTCGTCGAAGTACTTCAAGCAAGATGTAAGCACCCACGGAGTGGCCCACCAGGATCACTTTCAGAGGTCGCTGGGATGATGTCTCGATGGCCTGCTGGCTTTTGCGTATGCTATTCTGCGCTCGAACGTAGCTCTCTAAAGTAGTCTCCACATAATCAATCTGCTGCTGGAGACCATAAGGGGCAACTTTCGTCTCTTCCTCCGCTGTAGTGTTGAAACCTCCCAGGGAATGTCCGTAGATATGAACGCCATTCACACCATTTGAAATGTCTTGATCCTCGTTGAAGAGGTTTGACAAAGACGCCAAAAACTTGTGGTAGTAAGCAATCAGGCCAGGGTTGCCAGTGATGAAGAAGATGTGGTATTCTCCATGATCAGAACTTAGTCGCCTTGGTGGACAATATATGCTGTCTAGGTTGATGTGCGCTTCGAGTGGAGCAAACTTCGCCCTCGTGTTGTCTGACATTGCCGTGAACGGCCCCGGTCACTGGACGGACATGATGATAAAAAAGGGAAGAATATGGATAGAAACTTGCAAATAGACCAAAAGAACAAAAATGAAATCAACTGGATGTTGTGGACTTGCTGGGAATTGAACCCAGGACCTTTCCCATGCTAAGGGAAAATCATACCACTAGACCACAAGCCCAGGTCACCTATTGACTTGTGAAAGATTATCACTTCTTGAGTATATAACCTTATCATGCATACAGTCGACGTTCAGCGATAATCATCTTCGTGAATTCATGGCCGATGACAAGAACAGCAAAGATGGAGTACGACACCAAGACCCGTAAGCTAGATTGCCATAGCCGTCTACTATTCCATGCTGACATGGGTCCAGCGCCATACAAGACGTCCGACAAGACATCTTTCGCCTATGTTTCCGCCCGAGACCGATGGCCTGTGATAGTAGTAGGAACGCCGATAAGGAAAGAATAGAATGATGCTAAGGATCGCCAGACCGGCGCCATTGACGATGTCCACCGAGCTACAATTCGAAGGAAAGAGAGAGAGGAGCAGGAAGAAGGCAAACGGATAGTCGAGGGTCTTGCGAAGCTCAAATACGAGCTGCAACATGATCGATTATTGACGTGACTCTGACTTCATTCTCCGATCTTTGATCTGACACTGACTTCGATCAGGCCGCTCCCGGAAGATGGCCAGCCAGACATCGCGGCATTCAACGAGGAACTACACGCCTTAGGACCACCAAGGTGGTTCGACGTGCCCTGGCTGTACGCAGAATGCTACCTCTACAGGTACGATATATCGAGCCTCCACACCCACCCCCTGGCGCGGAAAACACTGACAACGTCCAAGCTAGACGGATCAGCACCCTCTTCGCCCTCTCGCAACACTGGAAAACCCACGACGTCTTCTTGCGCCAAAAGCTCTCCACCTTCCGATCCTCCCGCCCCGCCGTCCTCGAACTAGCCCTGAAATACCAAGCCCTCGCCACCCAGCTAGACCGCGACACCACCACCACCACCACCCGCTCCCCAACCGACCCCGCCCAAGCCGCAAAGACCCTCTTCCTCGAAATGGCCGAAATCAGCCTCTGGGGCAACGCCACCGACCTCTCCCTCCTGACCTCCCTGACCTACGCCGACATCCAAACACTCCAAGCCCCCTCCGCCCGCAAAGCCGCCGAAAGCACCATCCTCGCCAACGACCTGCCCGCCGCCTACGACGTCCTCGCCACCGCCGCCGCGCAACGCTCCCCCGCCCGCGACCGCCGCGTCGACATCGTCCTCGACAACGCCGGCTTCGAGCTCTTCGTCGACCTGCTCCTCGCCGCGCACCTCCTGGCCACTGGGCTCGCGTCCAGCGTCGTCCTGCACCCGAAATCCATCCCCTGGTTCGTGTCCGACGTCGTGCCCGCCGACTTCGCCGCCCTGCTGAACGCGCTCGCTGACCCGCGCGCTTTCTACGCCGCCCGTTCGCCTGACGACGACGACGACAGCGACGCCGGGAAGAGGGGGGCGTCGGAACCCTTGTCGTCTGTCGAGCTGGATGCCCTTGCGTTTCTCTTTCGCCAGCTTACGACTTTCCACGCCGATGGCCGGCTCCGGATCCGCTCGAATCGCTTCTGGACGCACGCTGGTAGCTATTGGCGTCTTCCGGCGACTGAGCCGGGGCTTTTTGCGGACTTGCGGGAGGCGGAGCTGGTTGTTTTTAAGGGCGATTTGAATTATCGGAAATTGGTCGGCGATGTGAGACGTTTCGTTTCTTTCTTCCTTGCCCTGTTCCCTGCGTCTCCCTCTTTCCCCTGTTCCCAGCTTCCGCCCTATTTCCATGTCGTGCGTCTGGCACGGAAGTTCTCGATGAACCTGGGTAGAGTTAGTACTCGTTTCTTGTGTCCAGATCGCTAACGACACGTGACGGGTGGGCGAAACAGGCGCAATGGCCCGCAACGACGCCCTTCGCGACGGCGCTGGGTCCTCTGGGGCGCGGGTCGGGGATGCGGACGCTGGCGTTGAGGACTTGCAAGGCTGATGTGGTGGTTGGGTTGGCGGAGGGGGAGGACGAGAGGTTGAGGGGTCTGGATGGTGGGGATGGTGCGGCGAGGAGGTGGGCGTGGAGTGGGAAGTGGGCTGTTGTGCAATTTTGTGATGGGAAAGGGGGGGAGTAGTTGCATGTTTTCGACTCACATGATAGAATAGAAGGAAGGGTCGGGTCTTGAGAGGCATAGATTCCGTTTGCAGTAGAGTCGGGTCATTGTACGGTCTCAGGATCGTCTTGTGTTTGGTGAAGACTTGAGCCGCTGGACGGGAATATACCGTTTACCTGGCAATATCACAGATACATCTCCCTCGAAGTTGGTCTGCATTGATTGTACGGTGCAAATAGAATTTGTACGTATACAGAGCATGACTCCCAACTCAAACAAGCGAACACGACTGACCGGCGTTATAAACGTGTTAATACCAATACGGGCTGACGAAGAGTCTATCTACACGCTCCCAGAAACCCTGGCGAAAGGCATATATATATGTATTACCCAACAAGCCCGCTACCAATACCAAGCTCCCAAACAACGAGTACAAGGACACCTCCCATGCCGATGATACCAATGCTACCGACCCACCCACCAAACCAGTAAAACCAATCAAACCAATCGCTTCAAGCAGAGAAACTCGGCGACAGGTGCCGAACTGAGAAACAAAACACCCGTTGCGGACTGTATGTACCGAAAGGAAAGGACCGAGGGCGCGGACGTATGTATGTACACCCCCAACCGTCCCGTCTCGACTTCGAGGACTCGAAACACGACTGCTGGGATTGATTAGGTACCATTGACGCTACTCCCCTCTGCATCGCTGTTGAGGAGTCTCCCATCCTGGGTGATCTTCTCCATGAAGCTGATGTAATCGAACTTGGGCAGATTGCGATCCTGCTGCAAGTCCGGGCCCTTGTGCGCCGGCATGGAGTGGACGAGGTCGGCGATGAGCTCGTCCGGAATGAGGGAGTGGCGGAGGTCGAGTTCTGTGACGTAGGGCTTCATCAACCCCGAACAAATTAGCAAACCTCTTCTTGCTGGTCCCCCTCTGAAACGGGTAGAATACTGGAGCGACAGCGACCGTGCGGGTGAAAGACAAGAGTGGATTAGCCTACCTTCCCATCCGCCACCTCGCGAAAGCTCTGAAAGACCTGCTCCGCCGTATTCTGATCCTCAGTAACGCTGACCATGAAAGTGATAAACTGCTCAAACGTCACGAAATCGCGCCCGCCGCTCGTCGCCCGGAACCTCTCGTGCATCTCCACCTCGTCGTACACGAGCCCGAGGCTGGCCAGCGCGGCGGAGAACTCGAGTTCGTGCAGGGAGTTGGTCAGGTCGCGGTCGAAGTGGCGGAAGACGGATTCGAATTCCTCCAGCTGGATCGGGGTCAGGTTCGTCATGTTGCGCGCCACCATCTGGTTCTCGAGGAAGGAGAGCTTCTTGGCCACGCTGGATTTGACCAGGCCGAGCTCGTATTCGAGCTCGTCGTAGGTGTAGGTGGTGAAGTCGTTTTCTTCGATGTTCGCCTCTTGGCATTGCTGGTCGATGGTGTCGATGGTGTCCAGGAAGGCGTCGAGTGGGGGGAGGTTTTCGCTCAGTCGTCGGACGTGCCGGAGTTGGTCTTCGACGTCACCTTCGAGGCCGGATATTGCGAGGGATAGCGTGTTGAGGGTTAGAGCGAAGTCGTTGGCTTTGTCGGCGAAGGACCGACGGAGACCGTTTTTGATGCTGTTTCACTTTAGTATTCCGCGCGTCCGTATGCCTCTGCCAGTCGACTCACTCCCGTATGGTCTCATTGATGATCTGACTCCGATTCCTCTCGGCCGTTGTCAACACCACCCACTCCTGGTCCAGCACCTCCAGTCTCAGCTCTGGCGGAGGCTCATATGGCCTCAACCGATACGTGCTCATCTTGGTCTTGATATTCCCCAACAAGGCCGCCAAATCCGACTTCTCAGCCACCCACTTCCTCTTCTGACCACGCTTGTATGCGGTGAACTTGCTCGCCTGCTCCTTTGCATTCGCATAAGTGCCCTCAAACTCGGCTTCCTCCCACTGCCGTCTCTGCTCCTCGATCTGGAGTAGTAGCTCCCGCATGCGTCGCTCGAACGAATTCTGCATCTCCCACGCTCCCTGCATGTTCGTCACAAACTTCTCCACCCGCCGGCCGGCATTCTCTACTCTCTCCATCTGCGAGAAGGCGTGGAACCAGTACGCGATGTAAGTCATGAGCGACCGCTCGTCCGGCTTCGCCACGTCGCAGACATCCTCGACATCGAGCAGGGCCGGTATTCCAATCTCCTTCGAAGCGATATCGAACGCCAATTGCATATTGCCGCGATGATCGCTTTTGTCCAAGCTGTCGTAGTCTATAAGGTCGGGTCGATGAATGTCCAACAAAGCACAACTACATCCCAGCTCAGTCAGTCAGTTGTATCTCATAGCAGCCCATCAACGACCACATACAAAGCCAGCCCATCATTCCAGCTCGCCGAGAAATCCCTAACCTCCACCTCCTCGTAGCAAGCCGTCTTCCGCTGGCACCAAAGCAAGAGCCCCTCCTTCGCCGTCATGCCCTCCTCGTTGATGTCGCTGATCGTGAACCTCAGGATCAACGTCCATATCAGGCCCAGTATGATCTTCCGATTCCCATCCACCACGTCTTCCGCCCCGATGTTCGTCATCTGCACCCCGCGAGCTTTGATGAAGTCGAGCGCCTTGTTGACGTTCTCGAAACGCTGCACGCGCAGCTTGGGTTTGGACGCATAGCGGCCTAGCGACTCGTTGCCAAGGATCTCGAGGAGATGGATCAATATGACCTGGATGGTTCCTATTCAGCGACAGGCCACAGAACGCTGCTCGCTTGGACGAAAAGTGTGAAGGCGCAGGAAAATACTCACTCCGTCGGCGAGGTCGGTCACCAGGTCGTTCACGGCCACATCTCGTGGCTTGACTTTCGAATTGAGCCTACGATTGATCGCAAAATCAGCGTTCCAATTCTACCCCCGTCGAATCACATGGCTGACCATTTCGTAAAAGTCTTCTGCTGCACCGTCACCCACTGCTGTTCCAACAAGGCCATTTCATCAATTGCCTCATGGACAGACTGAGCGTAGCGATCACTTGAAACTCCGTACAGAAGCGGAATGGATTCACTTTAACTCATTCATAAGGACCGACTGAAGTTGCAGTGATTGATGGGGTAGCTATTTTTATACAAAGTGGTAGGCCCAACCAAAGAAAGTCATTAGAGCGACTTTTTGCTGGGATCAACAAACGGCGCGGGGCTCTTCCTGGGCCTTCCCCTAGCAACCAGAGGGACTGTTACGTCAGGACGCTTACTAAGATGCTTGTTGAGCTGGGCACTTACTTGGCACATAAGGGGACTTCTTTTATTTCCCAATAATCAGCAATAGACCCTACTGCTACATTCGTAGGTGCCATACGAATCATGAGGCTTCAATCAATATTCTAGTAGATCAAAGCTAGTACATTTGTTTCCATATTCTCAAAGTACACTTTTCCACCCAGCCAACCGAAAAGTCCCCTGAATCGAACATACCCAGACCCATTGCTCCGTGTAACGCCAAGCCAGACAAATCCAGTCATACAGAGATAAAGGAGATTTAGCCCCATTAACACTCTAATGTCATTAGAACCCCGACGACCTCTGTACCCATCCTCTATTCGGGTGTGACGAAGGAGCACATTAATCGTAATGTTCGTATGTAAAGTAGAAAAACATGATCTGTGAGATGCAGGCCGTTGACGCATTCGGCAATCCTGGGATTGGTATTCGAGAAGCGGTAGGTACTGACATGAGAGTTTGTCGATTAGGATAGATCGGCGATGCGGGTATGTAAGATAGCAGGAAGATAGTGAAAGTAACTGTCTCGAAGTAGATATTGCAGCGACTGATGCCTCACAAAGTAGGCATCAATCGCTTAAGAGGCGGATCGTATGGTAGATGTAGGGAACAGAGTGTACGAGACTCGACTGGAACGACGACTGCTAGCCGCGGTCGCGGTGCTCGATGAGCGCAGTCTTTTGGCTGTGATGTTAGATGTGGTAGGTGTTGGCTTGACAGGCTCGTCGGAACAAGACCGATCCCGCCGTCGCGTTGACTGTATTACTGGTACAGAGACCTCAACAGCCTCGGTGCCAGAACTGGCGGTGGCCTTCTTCAGCATCGACTGATGCGCTACCTCTTTCGCTAGACTGATTGTCCGCCTGTGAAGTGGTGAGACGCTGCGCTGGGTATCAACTGCAGCCTCGGTAGTGCTGAGGGACGCGATGTGCTCGGCTAACTCGTAGGCCGCGATGTCGAATCTCTCGCGGCTGTTCTTGGAATGAATCAGCTCGGGAAGGCTGCCTGAAGAATTCGTGGACCGGTGATTCTGCTGTGCGGATGCGGCTCGGGAGACGATCATGCTTTCCAGCGAGTTACACTTGCTGAGGGGCGAGTCCGCACGACTTTCGGAAAATTCTTCACCCCGGTTGTAAAATGGATAATGCTGCTCGCTATTGGTTCCGTCTCTGAGCATCTCCTGATACATCGCTTCCTCTAGCATTTGGGCGTCATAGTCCGGCGGGGTCATCAAAGACGGGCTAAGGCAGAATCCACCCGTACCTTTGGAAGTTGGGATAGCCACTTCAATCGGTGGTGGTGGAAGGAGTGCCATTGATGGCGTCAGCGGTCCCGCCCCACTGGTGGATTCAGATAATGCTGAACAAGGCTCCAGCTCTGGAATGGTGGTATCAGACGACGAGAAATGAAATGGGGATGGCTGGAGATTTCCAGCGAAGAGTGTGTTTCCGGTCAACCCCGCTTGGGATGTGCCGTTGTCAAGGCAGTCGTTCTCCAAGGACCCCGTGGCTCTATAACTATAGCCATCGATGTTGGTCGCGATACCCTCATCTTCCGCCCCATCCTTCGATCGACGATCCCAATCGTACTCGCAATCGGCTTCTGCGGCGTGTTCATAGCAGTAGTCAATGGCATCTTCCCAGCATCCTTCTATTCCCTTGAGATTGCGAGATACTCTATGGGACGGCATGGCTGGGCGAGCCGTATTAGCTGGTATCTCCAGCGTGAAGGTCGAAGTAAGAACATTCGATGAACTTGATGTTGGCCGCTGCTGCTGGCCTTGAGCTTCGGACATCTCTCGCCGGGGATGATGGGAGGTCGGCCTGTGCACAGATGGCGACCTGGTACTAGGGAAGGACTGTGCATGCCGGAGAGCTGACCCGCCAGTTGATGGCCGCGAACTTCGTACCGAAGCTCTTCTCCGAAAGTAGTTTTCATCCTCTTCCGGTACGTCTGCCAGCTCCGTACCAGGTGTACCGTACGGGAGAGGTAGCAGATGCAACGCTGAATCATCAGGAGTAGTGACCGCGTGGGGCAGTGTCAGGTTGTGAACCGAGTCATCCATGCTGATCGGCGGGCCTGGTGGTGGGAAAAAGGCACTGGAGTCAACATTGTCGAGGCTCAGTGTTGCGGATCTTGATAGCGACCCACCGAACGTTGGAGCTGTCGGTGATTCCAGGTGGACCAGTGAAGAGTTTGAAGCCATGGTTACTGCGGCTCTCGACGACGTCCTAGGTGGTGGAACAATAGGAGAGAGTGGAGATCGCGGCGATCTGGGACCGGGCAAGAAAAAGTTCTCAACAGATCGAGTATATCGTGTATTCTTCCTAGCACCGAGTGGTGACGGTGATCCTCGTCGAATGAACTCGATTGATCTTGTCGGGCTCAATGGTGGCGGCGTAGTAGGGTCCATAGTGTCCGGAGTCGATGAATCGCGCTGTAAAGCCTCAGAGGAGAAGTTCCTGAAATGGAGATTCTCTGCCTTGATCCCACGGAGTTCTCGGCGCGGCGCCTGAGATGCACGTATCGCTGAGAATTCGGTCACGAGTTCGTGGTTGGTCGCCCGGTGGATTTCCGGCAAGTGCTTTGCATTCGCGTGAGTGAGATGCTTGAAGTTATATGGCTCTGATATGTTCCGCTTCCTCCTGGTTTCTACAGTTCAACTCAGCACGTCTCCCCTCTAAGCTGAAGTCGCTAACTTACCGCTGTCTATCGATTGAGTGCGGTCATGGTGCGCATATGCCCTTCCGGACAGCTCCTGAACCTCGTGCACATCGGCTAGTGGGTCCGATGTCTCATCTGCATCCAGCGTTCGCAACGACGTCAAAGTGCTGTTGTGGCGCTTCAACATTCTGCCACTGCGCGAGAGCAACGTCTTTGCCATACTCTCCGATCGTTCACCGGAGGAGAACATGCTCGGCGTAGTCGAACGTGTCTCTCGAGACCCACTCCACCAACGTTTGCCAGCTACTGGGGCGGCCGATGTTGTAAAACTGAACGAGGAAGAGGAGGCAATGGTGTTACTCCTTTGACGTGACTCGAACACAGATGTACGCTTTGCACCTTCCGTGTCCCTTCTCCGACGTTGCGGTGACCACTTCGCGCCGGACGTAGCAGGCTGAGGGCTCCGTGTGCCTTGGCCCGAGGGTGGTTGTATAACCTGTACCGAGTCTCTGGAAGTCTCACGCGAGTGCTTTGACGATGAGACACTTCGATTGAACAAAAACATTGCTGGACTCTTGGTCCTTTGCAGAACAACGACGTACTAGCCAGGCCAGCATAGAGGACGGCAACTATGGGCAATAGAAAGGATTGTTTTATTCTCCACCGACGACCGAGAGGTATAAGTGTTATCAAGGGCCCAAGGAGGAAAATCAGGGCACCAATGCTGAAGTGCACCGTTATTGAGGAGAGGCGTGGATTGGCTCGGTCAAAGGCTGGCTGGGTCAATCGATCAAGAATGGTAAGTTGAAGCGTGGGCCCAGGTTGTTTATGAAATGATCAGCGAGGGGAGATTGCCGACTATAGCCCAGGTTTTCAGTGCTGAGCTATTAATGCTCTTCATAAGATTGGGCGAGTAAGTCTAAGCTCAAAAGGCTGAAGCAATTGATAACTTATACATAAGTTTCCAACACGAGAAGGAGGAGAAGCGAAGGAGCAATTGGAGAAAGGATAGACGAAGGGCAAGCCCAACTTACCTTAACAGCATAAGCTTCCCCGATACCGTGGCTTACGGTCGCGGCGTGGTTTAGAATGTTGAAGTGCCTTTATTTGAGCGGTATTCATTGGCGCTCCTCAGATGACGGAGATGTCGTCAAAGGTCTGAAACTTTTCCTTCCGCCTGGACCTAGACCAGGGAAGGCACATCTGACGGCTGTGAGGTAATTCCTTAACTCCTTATGCGGCCCACGCTACGGCTCTGCCGAAAAGAGATCGCGGCACAACGGCGACGCCACCACGCAAAGGATCGAGCCCCCTCGGGCAGCTGGATAAGGTATCTCGGTTCGCCGATGTTGTCTCACTGGATTCCGTTCAGGTTCCTGATGACACCTCGATGACAGTCGGAGGCGTGGTTGTTTTCTTCTTGTGCGAATGCAGTCCATATCGATAGAATTTGATCTCAAGCTGCAGGAACCAGAGCTACTGTACTCCGTAGAAAGCTTGCACCGCTGGGGTGTATGCTGTCATGCTGTCTACTATCACAGAGCAGAGGCAGTGCTCGTTCTTCGACCTGCAGGACTCGAGTTACGCCGCATAAGTTAAAGGCAGGTACCATGAGTGCCTAAGGCAAGGTAACGTCCATCCGATGGATCGACCCCTGTCGCCATGGTCTGCCCCACCGATACAGGGCCAATCCATGGCCGTCTTTTCCAATGAGAAGCCAGCTTACAGTAACGTTAAGTTTATGCGGTTCCTGGGGATGCGCGCACTGTCCCTGGCGCCGAACTCAGTCTCGTGCTACTAAGGTCATACCTAAGGTATCGACAAAAGGTACAGAACTTCGTACGCCTGTTACAGTAGCTGTGGTACTAAGGCAACTTAGCTACAGTAGCAGGACCTGTTGCTGTCGGGGACGACGGCAGCCATCATCGTGCTCTATCACCTTCTGATGATGCGGTTGGGCGAGGAAGACCCAGCCGCTTGGTTCTGCCGCGGAAGCGACGGGCCTCGATTGGCGTCCTACCAGGATTATCGCTGGACTAGAAGGATCCGCTGCCCGGTTGATTGGTTCCTCGATCTGTACCTTTTGGGACGGGCGTTTTTCGAGAGCAGGGAGAAACCAGGCACGCGTGCGTGAGAAATATCCTGGCGCGCAGGGGAGACCCACACAATCCCGAAATCAAGTCCCCATGGCCGCCGCCTGCCCGACCGTGTGGGTCGTCTACCTGGTACAGTATCTTGCAGAGCGTATTGACGATGATGGAGGGCGCCAGCGATGACTGGTAGTAAGACAGACTGTGTACTGTATCTTTGGAATAATATCTTGTTGCTTGCAGACCGAGTAGTACTGTAGATTGAGTTGAGAATGCGGGCTATGTTGCTTTATGTTGTGATACCCAACATCGAGTGATTGGCCAATACCCCGAATTCAAAATAATTGACTCGCTGAGATCATACTCGTTATAATTCCACTGTGATCAAGCTGCAGCACAAGTCTAGGGATCTTCGTGTATCCAATCCCGCCAGGCTTCTGTCTGCGTGCCTGCAGGGCTCTGTAGTAACACCTCCCGTACTCTTCTTACGCGGTACTGAAGCAGCTGGTGAGGTACTTTGTAACTGCAATGGCTTGATAAAGAGCCTAGAAAGGGCGAAGCGGCCTTCCTTTCCGGGTCACTGCTGAAATGATTTTTTCACGCGCTTGTTGGGTGCAGCCGTGGTTAGGGATTGGTTACGGTAGTAGAGTAAGGTAAACGCGACATTTGTGGAGCCTATCACTCAGGGATTTGCCCTGCCGCAAAAAGGGGGCTTACCAAGACCAAGTCAATAGGGGAAGGTTGATTGCATGCTGACTATCTTCGTATTTAATTGGCAATTGGAGAACACATCCGCACAGAGGCCGTATCCGGACGAGCCCAAGCTTCAGTGGAGTTCCCTGCAGCCCACGCCTTATCAATGAGATATTAAGGTATTGCACGTCTGGGGATCTGGCGTCGCTGATCCCAAAGGCACAGGGGCCAGCTACTGTAGCTACTGAGCAAGGACAGTCTTGATGGTCCCAATGAAAGCTACGACCATACCATATGCATCAACTCAGATCGCAAGATCACTGCAGTCGGGCCTATATCACCTACCTACCTGGTCGGCTTACGCAGGGCTTTAAAATTCCACGACGACTCCGCAAAGAACTCAAGGGCCCTTGTGCCTGGCAGCTCCTCCTTGTACAACCCAGCTAGTTGTCCCTCCAGCAAGCGTGTGCACGTACAAGTAACAGGTCACTCAGGATCCCTGGGATGAGGGGCCTTGGAGATATCGCTTGGATCCTTGCATTCAATGGCAATCATGTGCGTGAAGCATTAATAATTGATGTGCTTGTCCCCACCGTCGAAAGGCCTTGTCCGCAGGGTAAATCCTGTACACAAAGTAACAAGAGAGTGGAGACGACCGGAAAGGTCCGTGGCGGGTCCGACGCGTTTGCAGCAGGGCGTCTGCATCAAGCATCCTGTAGGGGATCATCACTATCCCATGGCACTGGTAGGTCGGCGACCCGCCGGCCTCTGCGCTTCGTATTCGTGGTACCTGTCGAGTCTTCAATAACAATCATGACAATAATATATCGATTGTTCGGGAGAATTACTCGGAACATTGTTCTATCTCTGCCGACTCTCTTCTCAATTGTTACAAAAAGTCAAGGTCCAAATCTGGCTTGTGTGAAGGTAAAGTCCCAGTCCGAAATCCCATTCGTCGGGACAATAAATCCTAAGTTAATCCAAACCTTCGAAAAATAAAACCTACGTACGGCTTACCTCAACTTAGTTACGGCTAGAAGTTGGAAGCTGCCACTTACGAAGTCCATAGCAAGTGCCGAGAGCTGGATCCAGGTTCTCTCAGCTCCAAGGGAATTCCAATCCTGTCTTCCGTCAAGCCACATTTCGTGTGGTCTTCCCAATTCGTCAATCCTCCCCGCTGCCCTCCGCTGCGTAACTGGGAGTAGAGCCACCTTAAACTTCAAGGGTCCAGATCTCCCGACTTTACTTATCGAGGTGCAGCATATCGTCCCCGCCCTTTCAGTTCTCGATATAGAATCGCAGAAAATCAAAGGGACCATACAGAAGCTGATCATCTTCGTTGAGTTTCCGAGACTGGAACTGTATATTCTGATCTCGAGGCCGAAAGAAAAAGGGTTTCTGTCAGTCAGCCACACGAAAATGCCTTTCCACTCTAGGCTCTAAGTTCCCTGTGCAGAACGCAGAATGCGGTGGTCGTCCTCATGCAGTGCGTTTTCGTCATGTCTTTGTTGGTTCCATACTCTTCTCGTCCCAGAACGAACGCCCCCAGGTATGCAGAAGGGTGCAGTCAATACGAGTCGGGATGGAAATGTTTTACAAATTACCCAAAATGAGAGAGGCCGGATGGCAAAGATAAGGCATTGTCGTTCGACGTGGCCATTGCGTCTCAATTCTCTTCTGATCTTCATCTGTATGCAGTGTGCTCGTCATACCGAACCTGCATTTTGACGGAGATAGATCGTCGCATGGCTGAGTGTCACCGGTTACTCCAGCCCCAGAATAGAGAATGAATTCGCCTACTACAGGGAAGGAAACTATAGATTGTGTATTCGATTTCTCGGCTTTGACTTCCCTGCCATCATATACAACCGTTCAACCGTTCAGGCAGCGGCGAAATTGGGACTCTGCAAATTTTGATAGCATACATATAAATTGATACGGTTGATAAGCAAACAATCTGACTTGTCCAGACTACAGCACAACTATGCTAATTGACCTACACTCCAAACGCCATGTCGAAACCGTAGACGCCGCCGAATGCATAATCAAGATAACCCTTGGGCAGATCTGGTCCCGAACCAGCAGCAACCTGCTGCATCTCGCATCGCCTGCCGCAGCAACAAATCGCCTACCGCAGCAGCACGATCATGAACCGTGGTTCGTGTCACCGTCGCCGATAACCGTGCTACCGTTGATGATCGTCTGCTGCTCGGACCCACCCTCGTCTCGAGCAGGCGTTGGCGCTGCCACGGCGTCAACTTTTTCTAAGTCCTCCTCCTCCTCATGATCATCGACGCCCCTCGAGATCGTCTTTCTCGGCTGTTGCGTTGCTGCGTTCTTATCTCCAGTGTTGAGAAGACATTCGAAACCGATCAGCCAGCCGGGTTTGGACTGCAGCTGGCGATATTCTGCAGTCCCCACCTTCCGCTCGGAACACCTTTCCCCGTTGCGCAGCTCCCACTTCTGATATGCTGGTTCCGTCTTCGCCATCGGCTTCGCTGCTCTTCATTCATCTTAGCTTCATCTCTTTCAAGAGATCGTGTTTTGCTCGGCCTTATCGGGACAGTCAGGGTAACACATTCACATCGAGATAAGATATGCAACAGAAAATGCCTCAGTTGCTGGCTGTACAGCTTCGATCGCGCTGCTGTGCCACTGCATCTCTTGCAGTCAAAACTTCCGATCATTCAAATAGTTTGTCTTCGTTTGATCACTGCGGCATACAGGGTCATCCTTATCTGGACACAAAGGAAAGCCTGGTTCGATGATTTGAATTGTTCGCTGCTGCAGGTTTTTCCTGGTATCGAGTTTGGACATCTGTGCCACGGCATGAAAATAACTCGGTCGAATGCGAACGTTCCACAAGACAGAGGACTTTTCTCATTGGAGACTCAGCATGTGTGGACTCTCAGCTCCCGGACTGGACAGGTATTCGTATAACCACACTGACGTGGACCACTTCAGGAGCCGTCGTTGTCTGCCAGACATCAGGAAACCCATGACTGGACTTTGGAACGGTTCGACCTCCACCTTCTCCTCAAGAAGGCAGACCAACAAGCCGAGCATGTGCTCCACAAGTTCATCAGAGTTGGAGGTGGACATCAATGTGTTGTCAATTCGAATCGAAAGACTTGAGAGAAGAGTTCAGCTCTGGTGTGACTGCAAGACATAATGAAGAAGACGTTGCCACACACACTTGTAGTCAGCAAATATGCTGCTTGTAACGTACAAGTTGATGAGTTTAGGGTTGTATTCACCAACAATAGATGACTGATCTACCAGCATTTGAACATATCTGAATGGACACTGACTGGGTCTGATGCCAGAGTGGCATCAGTTGAGAAGGTGGTCAAGTACTTGATGGAATTGATCTTGTCTGATTTGTAATCTTGCTGCGAATAAGAGGGTTTCACTGTTCAATCGGTCAGATAGAATATCCATCTGTTGTTAATAATCCACGGATCTTGTGTCAGTTCACTTTCTTCCTTACATTTCTCCTCCATTGATCGAATTTCGACGGCTTGTCTATCACCTTTATCCACGTTCAGCAAAGAAATTCTTTCCCATGGTGTTTGAGCCCATCTCTACGTGGCCCGCCTGAACATGCTTCTGCACAGTTGATTGGTCCGTTGTCCTGTCCTTCGACCTGCCAGGCAGGATCTCTCTGCACTGATGGAAACCGAGTCTTCATCCTCACTCGAAAGAATCCATACTGACTGATGTCTCCCTGGTGTACCAGCATGACTCCACCTTTGACCGGTTGGCTGACCATGAACACGCTACCCGAGTTCTTAGTCGTGGAGCTGTCACCGGTAGCTGGGGGCTCTCTATCCATTGATGCTTGGTTGATGGGGGTGTCAGTGTTCGAGGACATGTTCTAGTACAGTCTGTTCGAAAAAGAGATTGTTGTATTTATCACCTTTTCGAGCCTGAATCTCTCTGAAGACGTTGTCTCGACTTCATATTTCTTATCCGATCTCTTTCATTCAATGGAGGAGAAGATCGAGCTCCTGTAAGTTATCTATTAAAAGTGAGGATAGGTTGCTGCAAGTTGGCTAAAAGGTCAAAGGCTCGTTAGAAATTGACTATGTGATAATTCAACGAAGTCTGCTGCAGAAGATTGATTAGGGCATGATCTTGGTGTAATTCTCGTCTTTCTGCCGCCCTTCGTTATCAGTGATGATCACAACTGTTCATCATTTGACAGGTGACTGTACCATCTGTTTGAAACTGAATCAAACATGATTTCTTGTTTCAACGTCAATCATGACTGATGCTCCCTCCACTTTCTACTGGTTTCGCTCCTCTTAATCTGTCGATGCACACCATCGATCAGGTTCCCTCACGAAGCCTGGTCGATTGATGACCGTCAGATCCAGAAGAATAATAGAGGCATCTTCGCCTTGAAATTTGTCAATTGTTCGTAGTAGTATCCCGCGAAGGTCTTTGTTGATGGCTTTTCCCACTCGAAGTAAGGCAATCTTGTACACTAGATATTTGGCTTTGCACGGAATTATGATCGCTATATCCTCTGGGGCGAAAAGGGGTAGGAGCTCTGACAACCTGAAAGAGCCATTCTAGTTGTCCTCCAGCTTTTGACGCATATTCTTCGTCAGCTGTCCCAAGTGATCAGGTTCTGAGCATTTGCAGATAGGGGTGAAATGATCTAAGAGTCTCAATGTCATACTACTTCTTCAGGGTGACATGAATCATGTCAAGGAAGTGAAGATAAATGGAGAACACAACAATGCTCTCAACAGGGAACTGCTGACGCACTCACTGATATAGATTGAGGAAAGCAAGAATCCTTGCTGAGTGAAATACCAGATTGTTCTGAGTTAATTGCTCTAGTTAATCATCTCTACTTTTGTGTTCATTGTCGTCGTTGTTGTTATTGATTGCTTGAAGAAGAGCATTTGGGTTGTCATCTTCCCACTGATTGTTGCTGCGGCCTTGTTGTTTGTGGACCAGCGCTTGATGGAGCCATGGCTCCTTCCTGATGGTGTATGATGCAACCTTTAGCTGTAATCTATTTGCAAGACTTGTTGCAAACGGTAGGGTGAGATTGGGCAGCAAAATCGTATGTCTTCTGTGCAGTAGGTTGTCTAATCATTGGTAGTATGTGCATTGAGAAAATGGTCAATTGCACGGGCGACACCGGTGAAGTTGACGGTGGCGGTGTAAAGTATGGATGATAACCAAATGGAAATGGCGATGTACCATATTGACCTGGATATAAAGGGAGGATGAGGTGCCTCCTTGCACCTGATAGCGTGGTAATTGAGCTCCATATTTGTGAAGCTCTCACCACTGTAAACCACATACAGAGCAGAACCAAGCATGGGCGGATAGACTCCCGTACAAAGTGGCACATGGCACGGTTGCTGTCCAGGCGGCAAGGCTACTGGGACGGAGGTCTGGAGAGGCAGCAGTCAGGGAGACACCAATATGGCAGACAGCCTTCTCCGAGCTGCTCCGTGAATCTGAACTCTCTGCCATCCACTCTCTTGGTTCAGCACTGTTCTCTTTCTCTGGCTCAACAGACTGTTCGGTATTCTTCTTTGCCTCCCTCTCCCAAATCTTCTGAGCACCCTTGAAGACAAATGATGATGGAATACTGGGCAAAGGTGCAGATGACGCTGTGCCAATTCTCTTTTGCTCTCTTCTTTCTTGGCAAAAGCACCACCTCGTCCACGGCTACCTCTGCCATGGTTTCTGCGTCCTCGTCTGCTTGGTTGGGATGTTTGCCAGGGAGCTCTCTGGCCAGAAGCGTGTATACTACTAAACATTTCAGCATCTTTCTCATAGTGAGCCCACTCAGCCCATGTTTCTTGGCTGGTTCCTCATTCTCCTTCCGTATCGATACACTTGCTCGATCCACTTCTTTGATGAAGCGCCACCTTAAGTTCTCCTTCAGCATTGGTTGTGATAGGTTGAACCCCTTTCGTTCTTCGTCAACCCAGACAAGGCCCAATCAAGCGCGCACCCTGAGGCCGCAATCCGATAGCCAGAGGTAGCCCACACGATCAAGTCGTTATTTTCAGGATTGTTCTCAGGTAGAAACCTGCTTTGTTATCTGGGCCAAAAGGCCAAACAATATACCTTGAGCCTACGGTAAGATACAAGGCATGATGGAACACAATGTAAGCTGCAAATAAAGAGGAAGGAAGATATGAAGGAAAGGAGACTTCAAGCCTAAAGATCTGGACATCATAATGCCCGACGGCTGAGTGCCTCAAGGGTCGAAGCAAAGTCAATAGTAATAAGGTGTGACCGAAGCAGAGGTAGCTGGCTGGCTATAGAAATGCTCTGTATGAAGCGACAAGGCTGTTGTAATCTGGCTGACCTTATCAAACAGGACCAGGTCGTCACTGAGCCTCATCTTAGTTGTTGTGCTCACTGTCTTGCCGACCAGGCCCAGAGCAATGGGTGACCCTCCAGCGGCAGGTCAGTCAGGGAGTTGAGAAGGTGCGGAGCTGTACGGCGGCCGACGCACCGGAGGCGGACGAAGAGGGTTCACCGGGAGCAGAGAAGGGCTCTACCGGCGCTATGTACATAGACGTACCACAGGGAGAATCCTTCGAGCGTTGCTCGCGACGAGAACGACCGGTAGCTTCGTGGGCACGCGGACTTCTTTCGATTTGGGTCATCGCCGCCGGCACCGGAAGCGGAGGCAGTGGGGCGCGCCGTTTCGAATTCAAGTATTTCTTCATCATGAAATCATTGGGATTGGCTGTATCCTTGGATGCTTGTTTCAGGGATGCGTTGGTGTTCTGGGACGATTTCTAGATTGCTTAGACAATCCCGCTTATTGGTCTCCTTGAGGTTGTTGTGTGATACACAAAGTGAGCAAGGAAGAAAAGTGGTCTCATGAACTCATCAAGGGAGCCGAGCAAAGAAATTTCACAGTTCCTTGTTTACTTTCTTGCCACGTGGCTGAAAAGTGTCAACGACTTGTGTCGGACGACATGGCTGATAGATCTTCATTTTCTCATCATCACTGAGGATCACAGTCTCATCAAAGTTCTTATCATCAACTATCAGTTTCGGACTCGGAGAATTCTAGTTTTCTTTCTTTAAACTGCTTGAACGGGACAGACGGGAACAGGTCGACCGCAGGACAGGCGACGGCAGCACCCAACTTTCTTATCTGGACGGAACGCCTTTGGTCCTGATCGATCTGTGCGATGGCGTCGGGTCGACAAGCACGAGGCCCACAGGTGCTTTCGTTGCGCCATACCGGATCAAAGCGTTGAGTAGCTCTAGGGCAAGCACTTGGACGGACAGGCATACCTCCTTTGTTTGGGCAATATTGATGACATGTAGACTGAAGATCTTCACGTGATGTCGGCAAAGACTGCAGCATATTCCCCGTCCTTCTGATACTCTCTTGGGTCTTTTCAGAGCTGTTATTGTTTTATTGTGTTTCCAATTTTTCTTCATCTTCCTTGAATATTAACCTCGGTGTTGCGGATCACTTTGTTCTTGTCAGACTTCTTCATCTCGTCATAGTAGCTGATCAAATCTTGCACCTCTAACTTTCACAAAATCATGCGGGAGTTCCGTAAAGCCAAAGTACCTTTGGTGCGGGCAAGCAGGGATGGCCATGAGTTGCAGTGGTAATCTTGATCCTCCATATGCTCAAGGTGGGGAGGAGCTGACCCGGTACCGCTTTGGGACGATGGGTGTTGGAGAGGAAGGGGGAGGGGCGAGAGGCGACGATACTCCATACGGAGAATTGGCGGCGTCTCATTTCGATCGCCTCGAGGGAGTCTGGGGCAACGGCATGGAGGCCCAGGAGTTACTGGGTATTGGAAGAATTGGAGGGACTGGTGAGAGTGGAGTGACGTGGCGCTTTGCGCCTCTGTAGAGGGTGGGAGTCGGATTTGTTGAAGGAGTGTCTAGGTTAGTCAACCATTATTCTTCAATGCATTTGGTAGCTGCGGAACTTACGTGGTGACGGCGGGATTGGAGGGGCGTCGTAGTTGGGCTTCCATGGTTTGCTCTTTGAGCCGTCCATTTTGATAAATATGGCTCCCTGGCTGACTCGGTTTTCTGGAGATACCTGAACCTGGCCTGAGAATAAACAGAATTTCCAGCAAACTGAGTGTTAGATGATCGCCCTGTACTGAATAATAGTTTGAGGGCTGAAGTCACTTCTCCCCAAGCTTGAAGAGAAGTTGCTGCAACCTGGGTGTTAGATGATCGCCCTGTACTTAACGGCGGCGCGGAGGCTAGTGACGGCGAAGGTGACCGGGGAGGGTTCCGGAAAAAAGGGGTATTCCCCCAGGAAGTCCGCGGCGGCGGCACTACAACTGTTAGCACCCGCGGACCTTACAATCTAGAACCATCTATCAGTCTTTGAAGAAGAATCTTCTTCTTTCACACTCTCCTTCTCTTCACTACCCGCATGAGCTAGCGGTGGCAGTGGTGGTGGCAGCGGCAGCAGTGACAGCAGTGCACCCAGAACACAAGGCTGACCTGTCTGCAGGCACTCTGCACATTTCGCTATACAGCCTGAGATATTGCTGTAGCAACCACCAAACACTTGCTTCTTCCCACTGTTGAGGTCACACCTAACACACCCTGGAACGCGAACCACACCTGTCTCAACGATTAGAACGGCCTGCCTATAGTGCTTGCGGTAGACTGTTTGGTGGATATTGCAGCTTCATGAGTGCATCAAGCAGATATGCCGCTCGACGATAGGTATTTGAGGCATACTCAGGCCCTAAGCTTGAGACACGGCAGGGCGTCGATGATTCGGCATCGACGCTGCTTCAAGGGCTGAAGTAATGCTCCACAAGCTTAAAGAGATCTTTCTGCAAACTCAGTATTAAATGATCGCCCTGTACTTGAATTCTAGTTCAAGGCTGAAGTTGTTTCCCCACAAGCTTGGAGAAAATTTTTCTGCAGGCTCAGTGTTAGATGATCGCCCTGTACTTGAATTTCAGTCCAATGGCTTTGGGAAATATGGGTCGTTGTCTTCTGCCGCCTTTACAGCTTGTGCGATGCCCGCGTCGGTCATCGGCATCTTTTGACACCACAAGCTTATTGACGATCAATACCACCTAGGGTCCACGGCAAGATTATGAGGGAATAAACCATTCCAGATACCAGCCGCCGGCACCAACAGAGGCTGCTTCACCCTCATGCGCAGGGCGGTAGCGACCCTATAATGATCATTGAAGCAAATAACAGCTCAAGTATAAGCGGTAGGTCTGCGCAAGCAAGTGAAGCTAGAAGCAGCGATTTGGTATTCATCGAGAAATGCCGCACAACTCTCAGATGCATGAGCTAAAAGTAGTGGAAGAGCAGCATAAGTAAGGAGAAGTGTGCGCAAGCAACCAGTAGACTGGAGGCAGTGCTGCCATCGAATTCTCCGGCCGTCAAACTCTCCAGTCAAAGCAATGCAGCCAACAAAGGGTCCTGCTGGCAGTGATTTGTTCCAGAAGAACTGCCCTGGTCTCTACTGATATGTCGATAAGAGCCTTTGCTTGTGGTACAATGAAGTTTACCACGATGACTTGACCCTCCACAGAGCTGAGCTCTAGAATCATCAAACAGAGTAGTTAATACCTATCTGGTCCAAGCGATGATTCAGTCTCAGGTATCGCCTTGCGGTTCAAGAGTTACTTACACGTTCGCTCCCAGAATTCTCGATGGTGAGTCCGTCTGTCCATTACTATAGGACTGTATAGAGGATGGTCTTGTCAGAGAGACAAGACTGTAACGCCTGATATATCAGCGTCCTTTCTTCGTCTGAATGCTTGCTTCGTAGGCTCAACACAATGAACCCGAGGTTGATCAGGAACATCTCGACCTTCCACTGGACCATCGGCCACTCTGCAAAAACCAAAAGCCTCTTCTTTTTCTCGACGACTGCGTGCAGGAGGATGTGAGAAAGGTATTGTAGCTTAGGTGAGTTGTTTCTCATGTAGAACGCGCAAGATGCGCGATTCGATCATGGGCATCGCGAAGTCCCGACGAGCACCTTTCATATACCATGTCAATCCATGGTCCTTCCGTTTCGCCCAGCGGTTGATCTCATGGACCCGATTGGCCCCGCGCGTGGCCCGGTAAAGCACCTCTAGAGAAGGGGAAAAACTCATGTGACAGAGACGTCGATACGACTTCTGGTCGAATCGGGCGGCGTCCTCGAGGGTGTCATGGGTCGAGGGTGGGGGTTTATATTAGCTGCAAGGCTCATCTTGGCAGCATCTAAAAGTGGTCACAACGAGCTTGAACATGTCGACTGCATCTTTGTTTCCAAAAGTACCATTGCCAGAAATCGATCTGGCAGTAAGATGGGATTCAACACTCGACCCATCTTCTCTGATTGAAGATAGGCTTCTGAATCATGAAGATCGAAATCCATGTCCATTTGCATATAATGCAACAATGCAATGAGACAAGAGACAATAGAGCCACGCTCTTCCGGGTTGTCGATGATTTCTTGTAGGTCATATGAACGTGGTTGCAAGCTTTGCGATTGTCCTGGAGGGCGACTGAGTGTTCTCCAGAATTCGAATTGCTTGATTTCAAATCAAAAGGGTCTTACTTGCCTCGGGCCATCCGCAGTTGACCAACCATACCATCAGATCACAAAGCGCCGAAATGTCCCTGGGGCCGATGCCTGAACCGTTGTGACTGACTCTGCTGATTGTAACAACATTTCAATGGTTGAGAGCGCAGCCTTCATCTTGGGCTTGGTAAGGTGACTGAAAGTGACGAATTGATCAGAGTAGCACCACGACTACGCAGCCTGTTCTCCACCGACGCTGCTAAAGTCGGCTGCTCTCAAGTCGATCTCACGATTGTGAGTCATCTCACCCCACACACTCCCATCAAAACGGTCACTTGCTCACTCCAACTCCCGTTAAACTGCCGCTCAAGTCTGCTTCCGCTCCTGTATTCGCCTTGATTGCTGGTTCTTTCCAATAACTCAATCAGCAGCTATTTGCAGGGGGCTGTTGAGCCAGGCTCCATCTCTCCGTGTGCGGGCCTGCCGTAGTTGGCTCTTTCTAATCTGAGCTCGCCGAAACGCGCAAAATCCGCTGGCCATGATTTTCCGCGTTATCTCGGTCGCAAAGACAGGCAGGTCAGCGATTGCTCGGTCATCTAGTTGGATCTGTTCTGTCCCGCATGTTAGGTCGAGCCTGATCTTTCCCTAAGAAAGAGAGTCTCTGGTACGTAGAGGAACTTTAAGTATGCCTTGTTCCGGCAAGGCCCAAAAAGCTGCGCCCGAGTACGCTGAAGACGAACTGCTCATCTATTAATGCCGCAAACACTGCACGTCAGAAGTAGAAGCTTCCGGTACTTTAAATGCTTTATGCAGTCGCCGAGGTGGCCCTTTCTTCGCGTATGATTCAGTCAACAAAGGTAATCCGCTGCTGTTGCAATTCTCCATCGCTTGTGCTTCTCAAAAGTCAAGCCTGAGCTTGCCGTTCAATTATCGAACCGATGAGACTTGATAAGTCTTTGAAATTGTCGTCTTAGTGACAACATCTAACACCAGTGTATCCAACCTGTGTGCTGAAACCACGAACCAGTGCCTCAAGCCTGTCGAATGGAATGCTTGTAAGGCAGCAAGTAGTAAGTAGAGCGCAATCATAAAAGCCACAGCAGGGTACTGGGCATCCAACTTCATGCCCTGTTACCGTGAGCTTGGCACAGCAAATCAGCATGACAGCTCCATTGTCGAAGTTTCAGTAAGCTTCACCGAACGATGAGCCCCGTTATTGGGCTTGCATTGTGTCACGTGCAGATTCAGGACGGGGGCGCTGTAATGGCTGCACCGGGAGTCTGTTGTTGGGCAGCGTTGACGGCAATCGATTGACCATAAACACAACTATAAATGAGCACCACTGAGACTCCGACGAGTTCTTAGACCTCTGTGCATCAGTCTTCTTGATCATATGATCTGTCATCAGTCAAACGAAGATTAAGTTATTCTGATGACTGCTCGATATTGAGTCTTTCCTCTGGTCCGATGAGCGCTGTCCCTGTTACGGGTCCATCAAAGAATTCGATTTCTTTGGCTTTTCCAAGTGGCACATGAGCGGATAGCATTGATGTGCAAGGTCTTTCTCTTCGATCAGAAAACATCGGTCATTGAGATTACTTCACCACAGCAGTAAGATGTCTGTAGATGTAATGTTCAAATAACTGGGTAGAAAGAGGTGCGCGTTGAGCAGAAGTGTAAAGGGAGGGTTGGAGGTGAGGGTTGGAGGTGCAGTAAGACCTCTCTCTTGTTGAAGAGCAGTAAAATGCTCATCGAGTAGATTCAGGAACTGTAAGTGGCAGTTTGATAATCAGGGCCGCCTCGATAGCTTGCCGCTGTCTCTCTCTTCCATGGTCCTTCACCAAGCAAAGGAGGTAGGTATTGCAGGGAGGTTGCTGATTAGCCTCTCGCGATCTCCGCAAGTCTCGGTCTTTTTCCAGTCGGTTGTTATCGTTTTCATCGCCTGCGACTGAATTCTATCGCTTTGCTGCTCTCTCACTCTCGTGAGAAAAATTCTTGGAGTGAGATTGTGACGCAGTAGGCTCGGCGCCCACCGCCACATGGTCCAATCTCCTCCTGACATCAAGATCAAGATGTGAAATCCGAATTCAAGATAAGCTGAACCTATGAAAGGGTTTTCACAGGTCTCCGAACAAATATCAACTCTCTGGTTTAAGCCCCGACAACCGAGTACGAGACTCCAATGAGACGACATTTCTCAAAGCACAAAGACGCTGGCAAGTCTCAATTCTCCACCATCTCAAATCTTGAAGCTGATGTCGGAGGTAGCACGAAAGATCAAGAAACAATCAAGAAGCCGCAAAAGCTAGCCTAAACCTCAACGCAACTGATGTTGACTCCGAGATCGAGACATCCTTCAAGCGGCGCAAGACAAGGCCCCGCACCCCGCCAACATCACCGGGGCAGACTTTCGAACTCAGTGAAAGCGAGGAGTTGGAAGAAGCACCGCATGAATTTGCAGCATTGTAGCGAACGCCACAGCTAAGAAGCAAGCAGATAAGCATGCTGGTACACGCTTCCGTGGGAAGAGTAGAGGTGCTAAACCATAAGAGTAATCATATAAGGTCAAGTAAGACCAAGTGAGGTAAGATAAGATGAGGTAAGATGAGGTGGGCGATTGTGCAGGGTAGATGTAAAGGAGAAGAAGGTTGGGTGGGGGGGAGGACGTGATATAGACGATGTGGTGGGGAGTGAATGGAGAGTGTGCAGATAGCGCTGTGCTGTGAATGCCTGCCACTGCCCGATGAGTCTTTCCGAGTAATAAGCTGTGTTAAGTCACCTGAGGCACGTGATAAGGAATGTCGACCTCAATATATCCGGTGGACCTATTCCCAATGACGTGTCGACGGTGATATAATTATAAAGGAGTCAGTGGTTGAGCCAGTGGGCATATACACATCTCGTTACTGTTCGTCAGAGACTGCGCTGAAGTATCATATCATGACCTACAAAACCAATTTGAGTAAGCAACTTCAGAGACACCGACAACACCACGCTAAGGCGGGATACCCAAAAGTAGAACAGGAAGGCAGATCACCGCCAGGTTCGCCAGGCGCTTCCCAACCGAGTCACAGCCGCAATCTGAATCATCAATCTCGTCAACATTCTCATCAACGGTCGCCGGCGAAGAAGGTACCCTGAACTTCCCTAATCTTTTCCAAGAACAACCTCTTATCCATGTCTGTGGTGAACTCGATCCGAACCCCGGTGACCCGTTTCTCACTTTTGAGCTTAGGCGATTTCGTATAGTCCACAGACTTTTGCCGTACCATGTTCGGTCTATGGAGAGGGATACTCAACCCTTTGAGCTTGACGAACTTATCGCCATCGTCACGGACGCGGACAGGGTCCCGAGAAGAGTTGACTGTAACATGGGCGTCAGAAACAAGTTACTTTGAGCAGACAGGTAACGTACGGTAAAATGCCATGTAACCGTTGCGGAACTGAGCGCTGTAATGAATCATCGCCAAGACACCACCTGTATCTTGATCCTGCCATATTCTGAGGTTCTCCAGCGCACACATCTGCTCCTGGTACGCAAAATTGCCGGTAAAGCCATCGTGCAGGCGCATGGTCTTTGTAGTTTGGACGCTCAGGAGAAGGGCTTTGCCCATCAAAGCACTTTGAAAGATGGTCGAATCTAATCGCTGTGAGCACATACTATTAAGGAACATCATCGTAGATTACATACCTCTTTCATCCTCAAAACAATAACTGACCCAACTTGTCTGCGCTACAGCAATAGGCTTTGAATCGTATGTGAGATCGTGAAATTGAAGCTCTGTAGGAACTCGGATGGAGATCTTCACGTTATTGCCCCAGACAGTGTAGGGAATGATCTCTTGACCATCAGCAACTACTGGCTTATCAGCAATGTCCTCGTAATGATCTGCTCAGGCTGGTGCTTACGCTCTTGCTGAAGGCGTACGGTTCGGTCATCACTGAGTACCCAGATGCTGGTTGAGAAACACGTCAGGCCATTTGACAACTTATGGCGCTTGGTAATCAGATATATCTGGGCCTCGGTAGTTGCTTGAACCATCTTGAAGCCACCAGGGGCCTCTTCGTCTGGCTCTGTGTATTCTGTGCACCTCCCTCGCCTATGTGGATTAGCACCAGTAGATCCATCGAGGTGTGATGGGATCGTAGCTCACACTTGGCAAAGCACGGCAGCATCTTGAGTGATAATCTTCCGAAAGGCCAAATACTGAGCCTCAGTGGTGGTAGTCTTCGTCAAATGCGTCGGTGCAGGCTCGGTGGCTGTGACCATAGAGAAGTCGTAAGGATCTGCGCAATCTGCCGTTTCGTCCGTATCAGACCCGATGGCCGGAGGAGGCAGCATCATCGGACCTCCTGGGGAAACTGGACTCGATAGGTCAGATGGTCTTCGATGCTCATCAAATTCGAGCGCTTGACTCGATCCTGACGAGCTTCGTGGACCGAATTGTGATCCTTGACGATGCTTTTCATACTGTGGAGGAGCCTCCCTCGCACTGCTTATGTAGCCCCCAAGAGGAATCAGGCTGTCAGTTCGACGATGAGTATGAAAACTCCCAGCACTGCCCGCGCTCGCAGACTTCACAAGCGGAGGGCGAGTAGTATATCCTTGACCTTCGAGCTCGGCTGCTTTTCCGTACGTTTCTTGGGGTGCTTTATCGATTGAGGGATGGTCCGGTGGCTTGAATTCTGGTGCCGCCAGCGAGTTCAGCTGAGCTCTTTGCAACTCCTCCAGTGGTGCGCCAGCGGAAGACGCTAGGCTCTCCCTCCTAGATGACCAAGCCCTTGGCGCCGAGTCGACGCTTGCCATCGATAACATGAGATGGTGCATCTCACTGATCTTCACGTTGAGGTCCCCGTTCAGCTTGTTGTGCATGTCATCCACCTTGTCGGCCATCGGTTCGATGGTATTTTCAAGACGCGAAAGAGAACGACTAAAAGCATGTATTAGCACACAGAGTGACAGGGTGGCTTAAGGGAACCGCGCGAGGGCGACCACAACACCGGATGAAATGGACAGGATAGGATGGAACAGACCTGTGCAAGGCTTGCATCGTCAGAGAGATCGAGTTGACGTGCATGTGAAGCATGTTCCGCAGTGCTTGAACCGAACCCCCTTCACCCGTCCAACATATCGTCTTATAATTCCGTATAAGCAGCCGCTTCCACGACCGTTGTGTAGCCGCATTGATCCCCCCATCTGGCCGTTTGATCTCTTGGTATTGGCTGACAAACGAATCCAAGTTTTCCAACGTCTGTCGACAACACTCCAAGATCTTTTCCAGCCCTTCTTTGGTCTTTTCGTCGGCGCGTGAGATGATGCTGTCATCTTGATCGAGGGCTTCTGCCAGGAGGGTAAGAGACTTGGTTAGGCTGTGGAGCTCGTTCTCAACTTCCTGGAACTCGGCAGGTGCACCAGCGCGGCCAGAAGTGAAAGCCCGTCCGATCCTCCATGCCAGTTGCGACAGCATCAAGACGTCTCCGATCGAGGGAATCCCCGCCATGCTGCCGACTTCTGATCAGGCCAAGGATAGTAAGTCGATCACCGGACAAGGAGTGGATGTGTCATCAGACAGCCACCGGCTAAGAGGGTAGGGTGCGATGTCAGTCTTGACGGAACAGCACTGGAATGGTTTCCCGAGCGAGTTGATGATAATGAATTGCAGAGCTAAGGTAGAAAGCAACGTCAAAAGAGGAGTCTTGGACAGATGACAGGGTTCAAGGCACCACTGTCAGCAAGTAAGCCGAAGCTGTCTAGAACAATAATAATAACAAAGCTGTACTTCGTACGGGATTGTACTACATAAGGTACAGTACAGGATGGTATCTGCAGCCTAGAAATAGGCAGTGTCCCAACCGGCATCCGCGAAGCAGGCCGTGCCACAGCCTCGAAATAAGAATAAGGACGCTTCATTCTCGGAAGATACATGTCAGGTATATACATGTCAGGTATGTACATACCTTGCTTGCTTGTATGTAAGGTACATGGTACATGTACTGTAGGTACAGTAAGGGAAGAGAAGGTATTTGTAACCAATCGCCTGCAATGACAGCATTTGGATCCTATTTCAGCTCGAGAAGGTTCCGTAAACAACGCGAGTGGACGAGAACTGCACGTGTGAAAGGATGAAGGAAAGATTGGCTGCCGACAGAGACAGAAAACCCAAGGAGTCGGCATGGTTTGGCCCGAAATAGTTTGACTTTGTACAGCTCCGCTTGTACGAACATCACAGGTGCAACTGATATACTCGTCACCGTGCGAGGTGAGGAGGAGAGGAAGAAGAAGGAGGAGGAGGAGGAGGAGGAGAAGAAGAAGAGAAGAAAGATGGACAGTCACGATAACTCAGAACTTAAGGAAGTGGAAGTCATGGAAGTCATGACGGCTGCTGCCACAGCTTCAATGCAAGAAAGCACAAGGTTTAAGCGAAGCACACTCATGTCAACTCCACCGGCGCAGCGAATCAGAATCCTGCCACGTCAGCCTCAAAGGAAGCACAGCAGAAATCGATGCAGTCAAGGTGGGAGCCTGAACTTGGTAAGGGAATTTGTCCTGTACGTTCTGGCATACGAAGCCGGTATACGAAGATTTATTTGTATGTGAGTGAAGAAATAAGAAGAAAGAATAGGCGACTGGGAAGCAAGAGTCAAATGTCATCCATGAGTGACACCAGCCACCTTCGGCAACGGAGAGTTCAGCCACCGGGATTACCAACAGTCAACATTCAGCCACTGAGTGGCTTTTAATACATCTCCAGAGTACGTCCGTACTCCGTACATTCCTTTTGCTTCAAACGTGCAGGTCCTGACAGTCGGACTTCACCCCGTACGAAGCTACATCCAGGTGCTAGGTAGAAAGTCGAAAACGCGCTCTGGCTGGGCCTTGCCTCCTCTCCCCGCGCCTCGCTTCTGCACGAACACGTTCCTCCCCTTATCGATAAACAAGTTTCCCTCGACTATTATTGCTGGAGCTCCAGCAACTGGATAGCTTCACCGACATCCCCACTGGGTTGAAACCATGGTTGACATCGTTCTCCCCACCGCACTCGCGTCGATCCATCACTCACGCTCAAGATCGCTATCACCAAGCAAACTACCCTCTACCAGACCTCACCTTCACTTCGGTTCCAGCAGTGACCAGAATGGTTTCGAAGATGTGATTCTAGCACCCCCAGTTGCTCTCACATCACACCCTCCATTACGAACAAATCCGTCACAGGACGAGCAAGAGTCCACATCACAACAATTACGCCCACCGCCTCGGACTTTCAGACAGTCTTTCCTCGATACCTGCAAGCTTCCACCACTTATCACGCCTAGCTCTGGTGGCAGAATCTCAAGACAAGCACAAGCTTCAACTTTATCACTCCCTCCGCCTTCGTTCGGCACGAAAGACGCAGAAACCCAGCATTTCCCTCCAAGATCACCTACAAAGGAGCGCTGGGCATTCATACCCACATTCACCGGTGACCGGCCTGGACTCATCAAGGTGGAGGATAAGGGTGGCAGACTTTCCGACTGGTTCAACGGAAGCTCGGAGCCATTCAACCTTGGCCTACTGCCATCGCCCACAAAAGAGAAAGAGGATAACACAATGAATGGCCCGTCTACGAACCCAGCCGCCTTGCATCCCTACAGGCTGCACAGGAAGACCACTTCCGAATCAACATTGAAACTCTCCCTACCAAACGCGAGTCGTTTCTCCTTCTTCGGCTCGAAACCCCCGGCTCCCGAGCCGCAGCCTGACTCGATAGCCAATGACGAACTCATCAGCCTCGACATCACCTCTGCTCTGTTTCCCGGCGGACCAGCCGATCCGTTCTCGCCATCATCCTTCCACAACCTGCTCACGAACGCCGAAGGCCTCCTCCATCGTCTGCAAACCGCATACAAGCTACGCAGCATCTCTCTGCACGAGATGACGGCCGAGAACAGCGTGCAACGGGAAGAACTCGACGAGGCCGAAACGCGCGCTCGCCATCTCAAGCTGCAACTAGACGACATGGCCGCCAAAGTGGCCGAGCGCGATGAAGCTGTGAAGGTACTTACCGAGGAACTAGCGTCGGAGAGGCAGCAACGGCGCGACGAAGAGGAGGCCCGGAAGCGCAGCATCATCCTCGTCAGCAAGCCGCGCCGGGAGCCGCAGCCCTCCGACGAAGCAGGCGGAAGAGTCCGGCCGGTCGGGCAACACAAGAAGAGACAAAGCAACGGCACGATGGCCAGCGACTCCGGCTTCGAGTCCGACGACGACTGCAGCTCAGCCGAGAGCGTCTTCTCACGAACGCGTGGAGCGGCGTCGCCGTCCACGACCATATCGTC
>JAABUY010000980.1_pt1 | contig 42289 bp, 38 predicted proteins | sample 5560271 | NCBI WGS metagenome assembly JAABUY01 (sample SAMN10711886, study PRJNA513374) | rock metagenome | isolation source: Antarctica rocks | place: Antarctica: Victoria Land, University Valley
GATTTATAGAAATAAGTGTTTAGTTGTGATTTTAACATCAAAATGCTGTTGTTTGAGCTTGATTTTGAAGAAGTTTCAAAAAAAAAGTTGCGTGAGTGCTGGAGTCAACTTTGTAGGATCCGCTGTACCGTAAGGTAACTTCGCCTCAGGTTTAATACCGGAAAATTCCACTCAAATACCCCCGAAACAGTCCGCACTATCAGGGCCTAAGCCATAGGTCTATATGCTTAAACTCCGGCTAGAGTCACCCCTGAAGCCATGCCTAAAGCCGCGGCTAACTCATGCCTAAATTCACATCCCGTCTTGGTGTTCATTTGTCGTTCAATTACTCTACTTATCAGGGGACATACATCCCTAGTCATAAGCCTCTTCATAGCAAATGGAGATCCTGTGATACAACTGTTTTGACCTTCGACATCCTGCTTAGTTGGCATTGCGTATACGGATTGTCTGTAGAAAAGATGGTCAAGATAGAGCCTTTTGCTTTGGAGCAAGTAAGTCCCCCGAGCAGAATGTTCCAGGGCTTTATGATATACTGACATGAAAGCAGTGGATGGACAAGTATGAAACAACCGCCAAATACAATATTGCAGAAACTTGTGCTGCCTCGATATCGGTAGAAGAGCTATGTTCTTTTGACGAGGAAAAGCGCTCCCCGCTGTCGCTGTCAACGAAGCTCACTTATGGAGCCATCCGGGGCTCAGAGAAGCTCCGTTCGAACCTGGCCAGATTATACTCCTCCAAGGCTCCCAGTCCGCTTCCACCGGATAATGTTTTAATCACCAATGGCGCGATTGCTGCAAATTTCTTGGTACTATACACACTTCTCGGCCCTGGGGATCATGTAATCTCCCACTATCCCACGTACCAACAGTTGTATGAGGTGCCCAAGAGTCTTGGGGCGGATGTCAGTTTATGGCACGCTCGGGAAGAGAGAGGATGGCAATTAGACGTTGATGAGCTGAAGAGTCTGATTAAGCCCAACACAAAACTCCTGATCATCAAGTATGGTTCACAGTCCTCCCGGATGCATCACATCTTAACATTGTGTGTAGTAATCCGAACAATCCTACCGGCGCCATAATCCCACGACCAGTCATGGAAAAGATTATTGATGTGGCAAAGGAGCATGACTTATATATACTGAGTGACGAGGTTTATCGACCCCTCTTTCATTCTATCAGCCCCATGGACAAGGACTTCCCGCCATCGATACTGTCCCTAGCCTATCCGAAGACCATTGCCACAGGGTCTCTGTCCAAAGCATACGCTCTTGCTGGCATCCGAACAGGCTGGATTGCTTCTCGATCCAAGGAGGTTATTGAATCATGTGCCACCGCAAGAGCTTATACAACAATCTCTGTAAGCCAGATTGATGATCAGATAGCCACCTTCGCACTGGATCCAAGCTGCGTGCACAGTCTCTTAGGGCGGAATATCAAGCTAGCCAAGACCAACCTGGACATACTGACTAGATTCATCGAAGAGCATCGGCATATATGCAACTGGATCAAGCCAGTTGCAGGGACTACAGCCTTCATCAAGTTCAGCCGGGAGGGGAAGATGGTGGATGAAGTGGAGTTCTGTAAGATATTACAGGAATCGACGGGAGTGATGTTCTGTCCAGGGAGCAGGTGTTTCGGAGAAGAGTTCAAGGGATATGTCCGGATGGGATACGTATGTGAGACCAAAGTTCTCAGCGAAGGATTGGCGGAGTTGAAAGGTTTCCTAAGGGACAGGTATCAAATGTTACCATTAGCAGCATAGTGCGCTATAGATATATGATAGTATCAAGCCACTCAAGAAAGGAGACAGAGAGAATCACTAGTAGTTGATAAGTTGTTGTTGTTCTTGGTCGCATGTGAAAGTAGCCCGACCAGGCGAAAGCTCCTCGCTTCGTCATCGAGCATTCCCACCAAAAGCAAAAGCCTGTGTTGCTTTCACAACAGTGACCGCACACAACTTACCGCACGGTACATCAAGGGCGCACACGAGACTCGTACCCAAAAGACTTCTTATCAGTGCCCTGACGCTTTAGCAGTGGTATTTGGGCAAATTTCAGGGTCAACGTCGCCAGTGCACAGAGCGAGACTGCGCCGCTTGGGCAGCAGCATTACCGGGATTTTATTTCCCTAGGATAACCAATACTTGGGACCCTTCTCAACATTACGAGGTCCTCCACCATCACTGCGGACTTGTTCGCCTACAAATCTTGAGCAACTTAATAGCTGCTGCCAACGGCCCTCCACTTAGACCCAGCCTTCGATATACAATGATGTCCGGCGAAGCATGGCTGTACCTCTTGGCGGTACTGCTGAATGCCGTCAATCTGTTTCTACAGGTCTTCTTTACAATCATGTACAGCGATCTAGAGTGGTATGCTCGATTCTCTGCCTAAGCTGTACTCGTGGCGACCATCGCTGACAAGGACTTTTGCGAACAGCGATTACATCAATCCTATCGACCTCTGCAATAGACTCAACACCTATATCGTACCCGAAGCTGCTGTACATGGCTTCTTGACCCTGCTCTTCCTTATCAATGGATACTGGATAGCGTTGATATTGAACCTACCACTAGCGGCGTATAATGCAAAGAAGTAAGATGACCTCGGTCACCTTCCTGGGAAAGGCGACTTCTGTCACGGAGGATCGGGGATGGTGTTGAGCTTGGCTGACGTCGTGTAACAGAATCTTCGACAATCAGCATCTACTAGATGCAACGGAGATATTCAGGAAATTGAATGTGCATAAGAAGGTATGTTTTAAGACCCTCCAATGTCACATAGCGCGCTTGCAAGTTTTGTTGTGTTCTCCACAGCTTTTCTGAGCCTGAGCTAATTTCGCAACGCAATCTAGGAATCCTTCATAAAGTTGGGCTTTCACCTCATCATGTTCTTCTTCTACCTTTACAGCATGATCGTTGCTCTCATCCGAGACGAGGCGCATTGACTACGGGAACGGGCGAGTAAGAGCATGCGCCAGGGGAACTATTCCTAGGTGCAGGAGGGATTTAGTACCATACGGAGGTGGCCTCGAAGTGTGGTTCAGGCTGCTGGGTGAGCGGCCATATGAATCCAAAGCCGGGCGGATGCTGAAATAGACCTAGTTATGAGGAGCGATAGCTGATGGGAGTACTGACTTTGACGAAGCGTACCATATGCCTGCGTCTTTGCGGATGGGGATCCGTCGTCGAGGCGTTGGTGTATATGCCTTATTGTATAACCTTTAATATAACGGATAGTCCGATGATTTCCCTCAAGACGACTTGATCTCTCAATTCCGTGCGTATTTTAGGCAGAGAAGCAGTGTATTGGGAGTTTGACAGAAAACTATACCACGTGATCGTCGACGTCTGGGCTTTGCCGGAACTAAAGCAGAGCCGCACCACCAACGGTTCACTTCCTCTAGCGGTACATTTGCCCAGGCCCACCAACGAGCGACTCCCTATCCCACTATGGCTTCATTGCTGGGCGCAGACTACGCCTCTAGCGATGATGATATTACTTCACACAAATTGACAACTGAACAAATTACTGCCGCAACCTCAATAATCGCGGCTCCAGATGTGTCGTTAGATGTTTGGTCCCACCAAAGCCGTGATCCCTAAGCTCTGACTAACAGTTCGCAGGATCCTATGCGCGTCCAATTGATGCTAGCCAAGCCCACAGACACATCACTCGCCTACAATATCCCTTTCGCGGCCCTCTCGAAACCAGCCGCAGGACCAGCAAATCCGTACAAAATCACTGATGGCAATGCGCTGAAGAGGAAGAACGTTCTGACCGGGTATGCGGAGGAGGCTGTCCTCAGCGATGCGACCTTCAACACGCAACATCGCACATTTCAAAGTCTGGGGTACACAAGGGATCCCAGCGCAAATGGCGCGTATGTCGGGGATCTGGCCAAAGCACTGGAATTCGGAGGGAGGGATGTCGTGCAGATGCGGCCGTCGAAAGAGGACAGCGAAGTGATCCGAAGGAAAAGGCAGAAAAAAGGAGATCCGAGCATCGTAGACGGACCGGATGCGTACAAAGGACCGTGGGCGCGGTATCGGGATGAGGACCAAGCGTACGAGGACGAAGCGGCCATGGCCGGCGAAGAGCTGGCGAGCGACGAGGAGTACATCGACGAAGCCATCGTCCCGGCCAACATCCCAGCCATGAGCAAAGCCGGCACCGACTACCAAGACGACGTCGCAGACACCGAAACTACCGAGTTCAACGGCAGCCAGCAATTCGACTACCAAGGGCGAACGTACATGCACATACCCCAAGATCTCGACATCGACCTCCGGCAAGAAGCCGGCACGCAGAAGAACTACGTCCCGAAGAAACACATCCACACCTGGAAATCGCACACCAAAGCCATCACCGCCCTGCGCTTCTTCCCCCACTCCGGCCACCTCCTCCTCTCCGCCTCGGCCGACAGCAAAGTCAAGCTCTGGGACGTCTACCACCAGCGCGACCTGCTGCGCACCTACGCGGGCCACAGCAAATCCGTCAGCGACGCCACCTTCAACGCCTCCGGCAGCCACTTCCTCACCGCCTCCTACGACCGGCAGATGAAGCTGTGGGACACCGAATACGGCAAATGCACCGCCCGCTTCAGCACGGGCAAGATCCCGCACGTCATTCGCTTCAACCCATCCCCCGCGCACGCGCACGAGTTCCTCGCGGGCATGTCGGACAAGAAGATCGTCCAGTTCGACACCCGCTCCGGCGCGCTCACGCAGGAGTACGACCACCACCTCGGCCCCGTCAACACCATCACCTTCGTCGACGCCGACCGCCGCTTCATCACCACCTCGGACGACAAGTCCCTGCGCGCGTGGGAGTACAACATCCCCGTCCCCATCAAGTTCATCGCCGAGCCGTACATGTACAGCATGGTGCGCGCCGACCCCCACCCTTCGGGGAAGTACGTCGCTTTTCAGTCCGGCGATAATCAGATCGTCGTCTACGCCAGCACGGATCGCTTTCGCCAGAATCGCAAGAAGAGCTTTCGCGGTCACAATAATGCTGGCTATGCTATTGATGTTAGTGTGAGTCCGGACGGTCAGTTCGTCATGAGTGGGGATAGCGGTGGGTATGTTTGTTTCTGGGACTGGAAGAGCTGCAAGATGTGGCATAAGATGGTCGCGAGCGACGGGCCGGTCGTCTGTGCGCAGTGGCATCCGCTGGAGACGAGCAAGGTGGCGACGGCGGGGTTGGATGGGCTGATTAAGTATTGGGATTGATTCTTTGCACTGGTAACCGGCGGAGTCTCGTCGATCAGGTAGCGTCGAGCTTAATCTGATTCGTACAAGGTAAGGTATCAGAAAAGGACGCCGGGAGCGTAATACCTCCCTGACTCAAATCAATATTGTAAAACGGTAGCGAGTCCTTTTGGATACCTATAAACAGTGCCTTCCAACCCATAACCCCCCACGCTCCGCTTCACATCAATTATCACTACACAGAGATCTACAGGACCTAAAAACTAGCCATCTCAATCCACGCCCCAACAAAGCCCAACTTCTTCCCCCGCTCCCCCTTCATGATCTCCTCGAACTCGTCGAAACTCAGCCGTCCCCTGCCGCCCCTCTCCTTGTCTTCGCGCTCGACTTCGTCCAGGAGGGCAAGGTGCTGGAGGCGAGAGCGGGGCGGGGGTGAGATGGCGGGTGGAGTTGCTGCGGGGACTGTTTTCAGTTGTGGGAAGGTTGGCGGGAGGGTAGATGGCGGTGGGAGGCGGGGGGGGTAAGGTAAGGATCGGATTCGCGTCGTGTCCCTGGTGGCGAGGAACGAATATGGCGGGGAAGGGGTACTGATGGTCGTTGTTGTTGTTGTTGTTGTTGTGGGGCGGTTCTGAGGGAGGGTTGGATCGGGGCGTTCGTCTGCGTTGTTGGTACTGTTGCTGTTGTGGCTGTCTTCTGGTAATGGTGAGGGTTGAGGAGGTGGTGCGTTCTTTCCCCGCATCATCTCCAAGCAATCCGCAGCGATGTTGAGGTCGATGAGGCGGGTGATTTGGGACTTGATTTCGCGCAGTTCTTCCTTTGCCTCCGCCGAGTTTACAGAGGTCACGGTCGAAGAAAGTCTTGTTGGCGTTGCAGCGGTATCGGCAGCGGGAGATGGTGAGTCAGCATCGTTAGGGCTGGTGGGTCCATTTTGCGCCGGACTGGCAAAGAGTGGACGGAGTTGCTTGTAGCGGTTGTGTAGGCGTTCTGAGAGCGTAATCCGTTGCAGTGGCTCAAGACCCACTAAATGTTCTACGCTGTAGAGAACTGTTTGACCGGTCACAGGAAGTGGGGTGTTAGTGGTCTGATCTTGATGAGGGCTCGCTCCATTTACCCCTCCTGATGTGGGAGTGTCTGCTGTCCTCTGGTCGACGGGTTTGCGAGAAAGTGTTTCGGTTGGTGTATAGTTCGCGAGAGATGAGGTTGGTCCTGGAAATGGTTCGAGAATAGCAGAGGTGAGTGCCGGGAACTCCTCTTCGGGGGAACGTGTGATAATAGAGTAGCCTGAGTCTTCGAGTAGCTCGTCCAGCGGCTTCGCCAGAATGGTTGGTCCCATTGCCTCGTCGTTTTCTTCGAACGCATTGATTGCTTTATGAAGCTCCTCGACCACCTCGAGAGTGTGCGCAGGAGGGGTAGAAGGTGGAAATGTCGAGTTTGTCGCGAACGGAAGACAAAGAGATTCATAGAGACTTTTCTCATCCTTTGGTAAGTACAACGTTATAGCACTACGCATTGTATTGGTATGAAGGCGAACTGATGTTGGGGGATACTCCCCGCCAGGTTCTACTCGGTAGCCCGGCGGTAAATAGACATTGAAACCATCAATCAGCTCTGGGTAGTCAGCTAAAAGAATCGAAATTCGTTCCATCACATCCAGAGTGCCAAGGCTGATGTTATCGTGTTGGCTACGTTTTTCCAAAGAGGATGACTGAGAGACACTTACATCTGAATTTGGAAAGCTGTCAAGGTCTCCAGGAAATGCATGTAAACAGCAGGTTGGAATCTGAACTGATGCTGGACTCGTTTGAGATACTGCCTAGCGCCATCCCTATTGGAAGTATTGGGTCCTATTAATTCGGTGTCGCCGCGTGCTCCCACGGCTTCTTGCAAACCAGCGGGGGTTTCACGTAGCGGTGACGCAAGATCGGCTTCGTCTTGACTTATTGGTAGCGTCGTCTTTTGCGTGCCAGTCTTCTTGTGCTCATCCCTGGTGCGATCCATGAATTGCGAGAGCTCCTTTCGCCACTTGTTCCTCTCGACTCTGGTAACTAGAGCTTCCATTGCGAGGTCTTCCTTTGCCTTGAACAGTGGGTCCAGCATTTCATTCAAGCCTTGCTGAGTGACCTGATAGAGCACTTCCTTACCGACATCCTTCTCAGCCTCAGGTATCTCATAGCCCCCCCAACGTTCTCCGATAGGTATATTTCGAGAAGACGCCGAAGCGTTCGATCTTGTATCGTTGTCGACATCAGTGACGTCGTCTTGAAAGCGAACTTTCGATGATGATCTTGAACGGAAAGCCGGCGAATGAGGCTGACTGGCACTGGAGCGTCCATCACTTCCGACTTGTAAATTATCTTCCTCCGCACCGCCCACATCGTTGAACCCTTCTGGGGTCACTACGCCATCTTCCTCGTCGAGGTAGAACTCACGCCGACGCCACCGGTCTTGCACAGCTTTTGCCCGTATTTCATCCCGGTTCTTGCGATCCTCCTGCTCTCTTTCCATCCGCTGACGTGCCGCGGTCCGAATCTTTTCGCGCTCCTGCTCAGTCAAGTCACTGCGTACGTTGTGGCTGCCAAGCACATCGTTGACATCGATAAAGCGAACGTAGCTGGGTGGCCATTCATCGTCGTCTGCTGCCCAGTGATGATCACTTGATCCTGCAGTTGGCTCTTCCTCTTCACCATTAGCGCCTGTGGATTCCCAGTCATCTGATCTAGTCCTGTGCCGATCGCGTAAGGAAGTATGGGCGATGTCGTTCTCGACCTGATCGACAACCTCACCGTCGGTAGACAGCAGGTCCCACGGTGGACGTTTTAAATCAGAGCTGACGTTGCTAAAAAAGGCTATCTCTGCTGCGTCTGCGACAACTTCGCTCAAACTTCCTGTGTCGTCGCCGCTCTCCCGAAGAGGCGGTTGGGTATCGACAACCTCGTAATCCCCATTGATGTCCCTGCGCTTACCATCACCTATTCTCGAACGCTCCCCGGGTGGGATGGAACCAGTGAATGCAGAGCTGATGGGCTGGCTGGAGAGCACAATCTCCTTGGCAGCATTACCCTCCATCACGTCTTCCTCCATGCCTGCAACCATGTCTCTTGTAAGTTCCTTACTTAAAGCATAGAATGCCCTGAACATCCTCAAGAAGTCTTTACGGTCAACATATCCGTCACCGTCGATATCGTAGCCCTGAAACACCCTCCTCAGTCTTTCGTCCTTACTCTTATTGTTCAGGCTAGCCAATCCCTTCAGAAACTCCTCAAACCCAATCAAGCCGTCGCCATTGGTATCATAGAACGCAAACATCCGGTCATAGATAAGGTTAGGTGGGGGTGGCCGGATAGAGGTATTGGGGACAAAGCATCTGTCAAACGTACGGCGATCGATAGCCATGTTGAGCTTGTTCGGATCTTCAACCCATTCAGTCGCAGCGAGACATCTGAACTGATCCCAGAGCGCTTCAATCTCCGAGTTCTCGAAACCGGTGTCCTTGACCAGCTTTTTCGCAAAATCTCGTGACAGATTTTGGGGTAAGTTGCTGGGCTTGCCTGGGTACCAAACCGGCTGTGCTTGCCGAGGATTCCCAAGGAACGGTGCCGGTATACGTACCTTGTAGAAGAGGTGCGTCTTGGGGTGCACTTGCATCGCTTCACACGTTTCGCAAAGATCGTAATCGACACAGTTCGCGCATCTGTACCGGATGCCTCTTATCGGCATGCTGCCGCATGAGTTACAGGTGACTCCGCGATGTACATAACCTTCCCTCCTCGCTTGATCTTCTGCAATATGGTACAACAAGTTCAGCAAACTCTGCCCTTCTTTCGGAGGCTCATTATCTTCCTCGCCATGCCATGAGAACTCGCTGTTGACGTCCACGACCGTCTCTCTTTCATCCAGACCATTCACAGTTCTCTCCCTCCCACCTTCATCGCTGATTTCCTGGTGTCCGTCTCCTTGCTCTCTTTCTTCCGAATCCAACCTGTCGGGGAGACGACCAGAAAATCGGGCGTTAAATCTGATTATCGCTGCTGTGAGGCTTGCTGGAAGAAATCCCACTCCCAATAGCTCGTCCCAAGCTTGGCCGCTCCCGTTAAGGATCTCAACGTCGGGGGGAGAGTCATCATCGTTGAAGTAGGTATCCAAGAAAGCTTCTTCGAGATCATAACGAGCCTGTGACGCCTCGGCTTCGGAAAGTCCATGAGCGCGGCGAAACTCGTCGGTATCCTGAAGCACAGCCGGTGTCAGGAAGGTAGAAAAGCGTCCGCTGCGCGAGGTTTCGACCATGCAACTCCCGCAGGCTTCCAGGTAACGCCTTGAGTTTTGAACACGGGCCGAGGTGCTGGCGCTACGAAGAACGTCTTGTGCAAGTCGCTCATGCTCTCCGCCCCGTCTGCGGCCATTAAGCCGATGTATGGCATTTCGCCGGCGTAGAGGATGCTGTGCAGGTTGTTCTTCAAGAGAAAAGAAGCTGCCATGTATATAGTAGATACTTGCTGCAGCTCCAAGCAAAGTGAGAGCAAGTATGGCCGGACGGTAGCGTGAGAGCGTCGACGCTGTATTTGACGAGGTTGAGGCCATGGTTAGAAAGATCCTATATGCTGCTGTTACCAGAACTCAGTTTAGCAAGGCTACGATGGTAAGCCATAGCTTCCGAGCAGGTCATGACAATCTCGAGAGTCGACGTCCAAAAGTCAACATTGTCGTAAGCACTTGCCAAAAATTACCTTGAGGTAGGTACAATACTTATGTACTCGTACGACCACACATGTCGGATGGTCTCACTAAAACCTCAGATGGTCTTGACAGGGATTATCAGAAGATCATCTGACCTTCTGAAATACCTCAAAATCAACTGAGGTTCAAATTCTTTGAATATATTACTAATCAATTCACAATATATTAGCCCTAACTTAACCTCTAACACACAAACACACTAATGTATCTGAAATGCATGCATAATATATTTCATATTGCTAACTCAAACCCCCTAATCCTAATCACCTAACCTTCAAACACTAATTCCTAATCACTAATCAGTTACAAATAGATTCTTAATAGATTTGTAATGAATTATTAATGAATTACACAATCTCAAGTTCAGTATCTCACTTGTTAGCTCTGCAAAAAACCTTAAAGTTCAGAATTAGTGTAGGATCATCCGAGGTTTTAGTGAGACCATCCGACCTGCATCCGTTACTCGTACCTTCCTTACCTTAAGGTACTTATTTAACAGCACGAAATAAGGTACGGCCCAAGGGCTACTAGCTTGGCGCTATGAAGGCAAGCCTTCAGCCTTACGAAGCTAATGTACCCCGGACTGTCTGCTGATAAGGGAACGAGCCTCCAACGCTACGTACGTTATTTCGCACATATCGCATCTAAATTAACTTACCGACTGCGATTCACCCCCGACGGCTCACATTCCAAACACCCTCATCCGGCCGAACGCCTTCCGAAAGCGGAATGCGAACAATGCCGCCCTATTCACAATTGAAACCAGCCCAACCGACCCTATCAGCCATGGACCGCTCATCTCCACCTCAACCCGCATCAAGCATCATTAACGACCCCATCAACAACCCCACTTCGAACAGCATCTCCACTCCTCCACCCACAGCTACTACAATCCCCAACCCAGTGGCAACTCCAGATCCAGATCCAGATCCAGATCCAGATCCAGCACCAACGATGGCCCTCGCAGCCACCCTCCCCACCTACTTCAACTACAACCTCAACATCCTCTGCGGTCCCTACCCGAACCCCTTCTTCGTGCACATCTTCCTTGGCGAGATCCCACACCTCATCAACTACCAGGACCCTTACTCCGTCCCCTCCTGGGTCGGCCAAGGCGTCATCTACCCCAACCCCGTCCCACCACCACCACCACCACCCGCAGCCGCCCCTCATCCGCCTCCAACCCACCCCACCCCATCCCCTTACACCCACCAACTATCCGACGCATCCGGCCCCGCACCCATTTTCGAACACCGCCCCAACCCCAACCCCCCCTCCACCGCGCACCCCCTCCCACCAACCTACTACACCGGCGCAGTCCGCTCCTCACAACCCCTAACGAGCGCCCTCGTCGCACGCCTTCACGCACACAGCGCCGCCGCGCTCTCCACGGCGACGGTGACGAGATACATGCAGGAGAACCTGCAGTGGCGGCTGGTGGGGGTGGGGATCCCGGACCGGAAGCTGCTCGATGTGGAGCGGGTGCCGATCCGGATGTGGGTGGTGCGGCAGAACGTGACGCCGCCGGTGGACGATACGCATTTTCCGGTTTATGGGCCGAGCGTGGTTGTGTGGGAGGCGAGTCGCGGGAAAGTGGGGGGGTTGGAGAGGGGGGAGTTGCCGGGGGTGGGGTAGGGGTGGAGTTGGTGGTGGGAAGGGGGTCGGGAGTTTTCGTGGGGGAGTTGCGGGAAGGGATGGCTTTTGGGTAGGGTGGAGATTTGAGGGTGTGAGTGGTCTCCGCTAGGGGTGTTTGGATATTGGGTTTTGCGGAGTTGGAATGCTTTATGAGCTAAGTCAAGCTTGTAGGGCACGGTGAAGTGTTCAAATGACTCAACATTATGAAGATCACTCCGTGCAGCTGTCCAGATGTGCATCGTGATGAATTGGTCCACAATTATCGTTGACCACGCTGCTCAGTGATCTTCCGGAATCGAGTGCCCTGATGCAATCTCTGGAGTCTCAAGTGTAGAGCTCCGGACAGTCTCTGATAAAAATCCACCTCACGAACATTTTAGTCGCAAAGGGCTTCAGAAAAGTTTACCTCAAATGCGGGATACTTGAGAGACATCCCTGTACATGTTCTGCTCCTTGCTCCTGTTCATCATGTTCCAGAAAACTCCAGCGCAGCCGCGTCGTAAGCAGAACGACCGAGATTAGCCGACTTGTTGTCTGTGAACCGATAAATCTTCTAGATGCTGGAAACGTCTATGGGATCCGGTCTGAATCGATCCATGAGTCCGCTCTATAACTCCAGAATATCAAATCTAGATGCAAGGAGATAGACTTCAAGGTGCTCCTGCACGTAGGTATAAGCTTCCTCCGGATTTGGCAGGAGGAAGTTTGTGTATGGCGACTAGTGTTGAAGGGACAGCACTCCTATGAGGGCTACACATAGCGTGTAAATTGTTGTAGTAGTACTCTTGCCCTTCAAATGCGAATGGGTTGTATATATGTCCACCAAAAGCTTTCCTCTATTGCAGTAGTAGATCTACTGTGCTCGTATCTAACATCCCTATCGGCTTAACTTCTTCTCTCTAATAAACCCTACAGTACAGCACGTTAGCATAGCCTCTTAAACCAGTCATAAAGCTACTTACAGCTGCTCAGCATAGCACACGCGACTATACAAAGCATCAATCCAAACCCGGCACGAGTTGCGCTCTCATAACACTGCCTCACAGTCTCTCTCACTTCGGGTTCAAGCAATTTGATATAGTCCAAGCTCTCCCGTACCCTTCTGACAATCAGATCGGCATCTTTCCCGCTCTTGAGACGGTTCCGCAGCTGTGTTCGCAGCGACTGTTGAACCACCGTGGCAGATATGGAAAGACCGACCACGGAACCAAGTGATCTAAACAAGTACGAACAAGCCGTCGCTACCGCCTGGTCTTGTGGCGAAGCGTTTGCGATGAGAGCAATCAAGGATGTGGTCACGCCGATGCCATTCGAAAAGCCACACATGACCAAGCCCACCAATATACCATAAGTGCTGTTCGCAACGAGTCCCGTGAAAAGTAGTATCGGTATCATACCCAACGTCAAGGTCGTATATGCGCACACTGTAAGCCAGTAGTACTTGCCGCTTTTCTGCATGAGTATCCCACCAAACAATGATCCCGAAACACCTGCAGCAATGCCTGGTAACAGTCGTACCCCGGCTTGCGTAGCATTGAGTCCATCGACGGCTTGGAAAAAGAGCGGTATATAGAACAAAGCAGACAGCCAGCCACCGAAGCTGAAGAAATTGCAAAGATAGCAGGCAAAGAGGCTACGCTCGAAGATGATGTGACCAGGCGCGAACGGCTCCACTGCGATCTTCATTTCGACGAAAACAAAGAGCATGAAGGCTGGGAGGGAGATGCTGAGAGACGCTATGGTGATGGGCGCACGCCAGGAGACGTTGCTACCGCGATCCAGACCGAGCAGTAAGGTGAAAACGGCGCAGACAAGGACAAAGGCACCAAGGAAATCGATGCGGCGGAGCTTCGATTTCCAGTCGGAGCTTTCCCGCTTAGGCAGCTTGAGCACGAAGCTGACCGTTATGAAAGCAATCAGACACATGGGGACTTGGCCGAGGAAAGCCCATCTCCATCCGATGTAGTCAGCAAGTACACCGCCTTTATAACTTGTTAGCTAGCCCTACCTACCACGTGAGAGGGGGGGAATATACCCAAAGGCGCACCACAGCCGGCGCCAGAAGCGTATATGATGTTAATGATGCCTTGCCACGTTCCTCTTTGACGTAAGGGGACGATATCGCTCATCATAATAGATACAACAGTCGTCATGCCCCCACCGCCAATCCCGGCGAATGCCTGCCAGTACACGTCAGTCCAGGTTCTGTAAGATGTAGCAGCCTTGCAAACGCACTCTTGCAGCGATGAGTTCGTTCATGTTTCTTGCAAGACCACAAAAGAGACACCCAAGCCCAAAGACCGCATAACCGAACAATAGTGCAGGTTTGCGACCAAAGATATCGCTGAGCCTGCCATAGAGTGGTTGAAAGGAGGTCAGCGTAAGGAAGTAGCTGCCCCAAGTCAGCACATGCTTATCAAGGGACGAAGCTATCCATGAAGTGCTTACGCCGTAGCGATCCATGATGTGTTGTTCAGCGCTTTCAGGTCACTGCCAATCTTGCCATAGCTCGAGACTATGATCGTCTGATCCATAGCGGAAAGAAATACCTGGTTCACAGTCAGCGTCCTAGTGGTACAGGAGATGCTGAGTCGAGTAAAACACCCCAATCGCTACTGCCGGTACAATGAACTTCAGCCTCTTCTTCACCTCTGGCATGCCTTCATATTGCGGTGACCTGTCCTCATCGCCTTCTTGCCCCTCCTCGTCATCATCAGGCTTAGCTGGTGCACTGGCGATACCATTGGAGAATGTGCCATTAGGTGGTACGCCATCCGGTGCATCTCCAGGTTCCAACAAGGTGCCAGCGCGGCTTCCGAGTAATGGTGATGTCTCGCTCGGATTGGCAGCACCAGGGGTCATTGTCAATCAATGGAACAGTGTACTGCCAACAAGTCGCATGCTTGAAAGCCCTTGCGAGCACACGGCTGTCAGAATGCTCTGATCTACAAATATTTTGAGCAATTATCATCAAGGAACACCGAGATGACCGAAGGGATCCCATCTGATGTAAGCAGCTAAGGGAGCCGGCATCAAAAGCTTATCTCCACCACAATCCTTATCGTTGCAATCGCATAAGGCTGACCACGCTTTCTCGGCCATTTCTATACCAGGTAGATACCTGGAGCCCTTGGTTGTGCATAATTCAAACAACAAGATATCATGTATTCAATAATGTTATTATGCCAGCTCGTACAATTACAGAGACATGGTGTTTGGACTTCATTCTCCAACTCTCCAATACGGAACCGTCCTGGGACTCTTTGGATTACCCACGGGTCCGCTAATGACACTTTCCAAAGCATCCAGTCTTGGTCGGGGCTGTATACGAGAACACATATGCATGAGCGGCGATTTTTGATGCTGAGACCGATAAGTATCAACATAGGTTGGTAAACATTGGTAACCTGACGTAGCTAGCTTAGTATAACATACTCCTGCGTAACCCACAGCGCTCCAGCTGCAATATGAGATCCGCCTTTGTGTTATGGTTTAATTCAGTTGACTTCTGACACTTCGTGAACTCCATTCATAGAGCTTTCCTCTTTAGCTTCAGAAGGCATGGGTACAGGACCCCCAGGCGAGTTGGCTGTCCTCGCTGTGAGCACCTCGACCCCGTCCTCTGTGACAAGGAGTGTATGTTCAAACTGAGCTGTCCTCGACCCGTCTTGCGTGGTGCTGGTCCAGTCATCTGGCCATGTCTTGTCTCTATACGAGCCTAGACTGATCATTGGTTCGATGGTAAAGCACATCCCCGGTTTCGCCGTGCCCACCGCCTTGTTCTTTGCGTAATGCGGCACATTCGGCGCGCAATGAAATAGTTGATTGATGCCGTGTCCACAGTATGTCTTGATCACGCTGCAACCGCGGGCTTTGGCATGCTTCTCAATCACCGTTCCTGGATCGCGGAAGAGCATACCCGGCTTGACAAGCCGGATGGCTTGGTCCAGACACTCGCGGGCGGTCTCGACAACACGGACAGACGAAGGATCGCCGAGTGCTTTGGCGCCGACATAGTATGTTTCGTTCAAGTCGCCATGAAATCCCCCGTGATAAACAGATATATCGAGGTTGAGAATGTCTCCATCAACTAAGACCCGTTGGTCAGGAATACCGTGACAGATAACTTCATTCGGAGAGGTGCAGAGTGATTTCGGGAAATGAACATAATTCAACGGCGAGGGATATGACTAGAGAAGATTAGCTGATGAAGCACCCGGAGGGTGGAACACATACATCTCTTTCTAGACATGCTTTGTGGACCACCTCGTCGATATGGTCCGTCGTCACCCCTGGTCGTACTTCCCGTGCCGCAATGTCTAGAACTTCTCTTCCCAACCGACAAACTTTTCTCATCCCATCTTGCTCTTTTTTGCTGAGAATTGCTATGTTATTGCGACCAAGGAACTTCTGTTCCGATCTCGGTATGCCATCCTTTGCATAGTCGGGGTGAGTGATTGACGCTGGTACACTTCGCTTGGGGGAAAGAGGATAGACTGGTCTTAAGGGGCCTGTGAAGGCGAATGTCGGGAAAGGGTTATATTGACCGGTTGCTGAATTTGGTTCAGAGACAGCCTTTGGAGGGAAGAAGTTACGGAATGGGTTACTCTGTGTTTTGTGAAGGGCTTTGTGTTCGCTCTAGACAATGCATCAGCTTCTGAGCGTTCACGCATAATGTGCAGTAGCACCTTGTGAAAGCAAAGCCTACCCAACTTCGCTTGAAGCAGTCTTGCGAGCAGAAAACACTTTCCTTGCCAATCTTTAGACAAGTAGGGCATTGCAGACTCCCAGCATCGTTTTGACAGTCTAGACCGCTGCAACGACGCTTAGCGGTTTCGTCGGCCATTGCGGCTGTTACTCGCCTGAGGTTGTGGTGCGTAGGAAACAGGAACCAAGCGCCAAGAAGTTCAAGAGAACAGACTGTGCGGAGGAAGCACTGATGACGTTGAAGGCAATATTTCGAGCAACCCCTTCACGGTTGTCCCGAGAGAGCAGGCTTGTATTGATCTCGGGACGATTACGAAGGGTAAGTGATGTCAAACTTTCAGCCTCATTTCGTTACCTTAGTGGTTCGGAGCCCTACGGAGGTTTCAGGAACATGCGGAGTTTGCTAGGGCAAACAGTTTGCTACAGATAAAAGTTTTTCCTTTCATCAATTGAAGACCTTCTTATAGGGTCACATTTTCATAGAGTAGCTAGACACTTATGATTATACATTCATTTCATTAATTACTTCTTCTATATTTGACAGATTATGAGCCTGAATATATATTGATATTTATTTATTCATTAAATCATTTGTTTCTATTTAAAATGATGAAAGAAAAACATCTCATTGTTGTTGTTATTTCATGAACATTAAAAAGAGTCTTAAGAAATAAAGTGAATTTAATGTATAATGAGAAGTTATTCACATTAAACTGTTATAAATTCATAAATAAAATGATCAAAAACAATTCTCATAATTATTTTAAAGTTAAATCTTTACATTGAAAATAACTTTATTGTTAATTTAGATGTTCTTATTATACAAAATGACTACAATGTCATATGATCTTACATTTTCAAAAGTTATAAAACTTAAGAGATTGACAGACTACTTATTATGAAGAATGTTGATTAAATACAGTTTGATGAGTGCTGAATTATGAGATTTAATAGTAAAGAGTGATATTGAATTCTCATTAAAGTCAGATATTTTAAGTCAGTCAGTAATGACTGAAGAATTTATATCTAAAATAATGATAACTACATTAATAATCTTGATTGATGTTACTTAAGCTGACTGAATCACACAAAACAATAAGATTACAATTATTATTATTCTTATTGTTAGCTTAAAGATCACTGTCATCATAAACAACATGAAAACAGCAAAAAAGATGTAAAATTATCTTGTATATCTTTATTTATTTTATAAATTTAATCTTAAATATATTCTATTCAACAACTTATATATCTGTCAACTCAATCAATACTTCTCTGTTAATGCTTATGCTCTGAAGTATAAGACACTTTTATGAGAAATTGTAATCTTTAGTCTCATTATTGATGAAACTTTAAAGATCATTACTTTTTTATTGAATCTAGAATTCTTCTATTCTCAATAAGTAACAGCAAAATGCTTCAAGATCTATAATGTAATCTTATTTCTTAATGATTTAATCATTAAATTAATTAATGAAGAGTATCTCAAAAAAAGAAATGAGAAGCTTGCTTTAATGAGTAAAAAGAGAAATCATAAAGATAAGAAGAGAAAGAATAAGAAAAGAAACATCAATAAAAGCAAGAATGAGAATGAGATATATATTTACTGTAAGAAAGCAGTTCACTTTAAGAACAATTGCTGAAAGTTATACTCAGAAAAGATGTCTAAAAAGATAAAGAAGAAGTAAGAAACTAAAAAGAAGAAAGAGAAAGAAAAAAAGAAATTCTTAAATTTTAAAGATAAGCAGTATAATAAGAACTCAGTGATCTTGACTGTAGTAAAGAGTTATAGTTTTGTGATTAATAAGATGTCATAAATAGCTAACTTTGACACAATACAACATATATGCTGTGATTTCTCTGCATTTAGCTCAATTAAAACATTCAACAATGAATCTTCTATAAGGAAAGTGTCTGAAGTGATGTATACTTAAGAAATAAAAATGATTGACTTATAGCTAAAGAACAGTGAAGAAAAGACTTAAAATATTATTTTAATGAATGTTTATTTTATATCTAATATAGAGCTCAATCTCTTCTCAATTGAAATAGTTAAAACAAAAGAAATATTAATTAAAATCAAGAACAGATTACTACATCTAAAGAATAAAGTAAAGAATACATTTAATTATACAGTATGCAAAGATAAGCTATATTATCTTTAAACTTTAATGATGAGAAAATCTGTAAACAAGAATAAGGTCATGTCAGTCATTAAAGATAATAAGATCTCAAGAACTACTTGACATTGATATCTTAATTATATAGAGAATTTAAGTCTTAATAATGTGTCAAAAAACTCTGAAATAGTGAGACTTAACTTATAAGAACTTACAAAAACATTATTACATTTGTGTGATGTCTGCATGAGAGCAAATTAAAAGAAGAAGATCTTAAGAAAATTACAAAACTGAGTTACAAAGATGATTAAACTGATTTACATTGACATTGTTAACTTTATCACACTGAAAGCATATGATAAGTTCTTATAATATATAGTCTTCATGAATGATCTTACTTGCTGATGATACATTTATAATATGAAAATGAAAGGTCAGGCAAAAGACAAAATTGAACAGTTTCTTAATATGCTTTTTACTCAGATAGATTTATGAATTGCATAGATATGATTTGACAATGAAAAGAAATTTAGAAATGAGCTCATCATTAAATGATTATAAAGTTTAGAAATTATTTATGAAACAACAGTTTCTTATGAACTGAAGCAGAACAAGATGACAGAAAGAAGTAATGAACTTTTGACAGCAAAAGTTAAAATTATAATTCTGAATAATGAAGTCTTTAAAACTTTATAATTAGAGACTGTTAAAACAGCATGCTATCTTTTTAATTAACTCTCAACATCAGCTTTTAAAAACAACAAAATCTCAATTCAGTTACTGTTTAAATCTCTTAATAAGAATAAATCAGCAAATCTCATCAATCTTAAACATCTTTAATGTTTTAAATGCATAGCATACATACATATTTCAAAGAAGATCTGAACAACAGAAACTAAATTTGAATCTTAGAGCAATAAGAAAATTTTTGTTAAATATAAAGAAAGAAATCAATATAGAGTATAACTTTCTGAAAAGAAAAAGATAGACTGAGTAATTAAAGCAAGAAATGTGCAGTTTAATGAAGATTCATCAATCTATAATGTTAAAGTTGCAGTCTCAATTTCTAAAGTCACTTAATCTTACACTGTTAATGCAGAACAAAAAGATGTATAATTATTTTTTTTATTTTCTTTTTAACTCTCATCATTGTCATCATCTTCAGAGTATATATCATCATACTTTTTCATATTGATATTGTTAAATCAGTTAAAAGAAATGAAGAAAGAGAAAAAAGATATTATAGATATTTCTTTTACAATTAATAAATTAATATTAGCTGAGTTTTAATGCTTTAAAAGAGAAAGATAATTCTCTATAAAGCTAAAGCTTAAAGCAATTATGATCTATCTGACTGTATTTAATGCAATTATTGATGTCATAAAAAAGAAAAAAGACTTTAAGAATAAATCTTAAACATTTAAACAGATAATTGCAAGTCATAAGTTGAAAGACTGAAAGAAAGCAATGAATAATGAGTATAATTCATTAATAATTAACTTTACATGAATTCTAAAGACATTGTTATCTAATTGATGAGCTTTAAAGAGCAAATAAATCTATCATTATAAAAGAAAATCTGACAGCTCAATTCTATGACATAAGACTTAATGAGTAGTCAAAGAATTTAAACAACAATTTGAAATTAATTACAAAGAGATCTTTGCAATGATTGTTAAATCAATGATTTATAAAGTTATCTTTATTATAACTGCATTTTATAACTACAAATTGAAACAAATAAACATCAAAACAACTTTCTTACACAGTGATTTGAAAGAAGAAGTTTATGTGATTTAACTTACTGAATATGAAAAAGAGAAAGACAAAATATATAAATTGAAGAAAATTCTATATGAATTAAAACAGTTATCTTGTCTATAATATAAGATAATATATTGCTTTCTTGTTAGTCTTAAATACACACAGATTTACACAAACAATAATGTATTTAGAAAGAAAACTTTAATTGTTGCTGTTTACATTAATGATATTCTTTTATATGAACTCAATAAGAACAAAATTCTAGATCTTAAGATCAAATTGAGTAATCATTTTAAAATGATTAACTGCAGAACATGTAAGCATTACTTAGAAATGTTAATTATACAAAACAGAACTTTATAAATTCTTATTCTATTACAGAAAATTTATTTTATAGAGATATTCAAAGACTTCAGTTTACAGAATGTTAAGACAGTCACAATTTTAATGAAATTCAGAGCTTATCTTATAAAGATTATTAGAATAGCTGAATTAGAGTTAATAACTTAATATTAGAAGATTATAGAATCTTTTATGTACATTATAATATAAATTTAATTTAACATCACATATATGATGTTAACTCTTAGTCAGTTTGCACATAACTTTAACAACACACATTGAAAGGCTTTAAAGCAAGTATTTTAATATATATAAGAAATTTTAGATGTTGTTCTTAAGTACAAATTAAGTAATCAACTTAAATTATTAGAATATTCAGACTTAAACTGAGAAAAAGATCTTAAATTGAGAAGATTTACATTAAAATACACATTTAAGATAATTAATGAATCAGTATTCTGAAGTTTAAAATGTTAAAAAATTGTTGTTTTATTCTTTTATAAAGTAAAATATATGATCTTAACAGAGACTATAAAGAAAGCAGTCTAAATAAAGAGATTATTTAAAGAATTAAAGTTAAAGAGATTCAGAACAGTTATAATTTAAATGAACAATTAAAAAATTATTGTTTTGATTAAGAACTCTGAATTTTATGTCAAAACAAAATACATTAATATACATCATCATTTTATAAGAGAAGTTAAATTCTGCAGATTTATTCATCTTAATTACATTCTAATAAACAACATAGTTGCTGACAGACTTACAAAGTCACTTTTAATACTGAAATTTACTTATTTATAAATCTTATGAATCTCATCAGTCAGTGAAAGATCTTATAATTTAATGATATAACACTTGAGTTCAAAACTCAAGAGATATCTGTTTGAATTGAATCAGAGATATAATACATTTTTTTTAACTTTATAAATAAAGAAAGTGTATTTTCATTTTCTATCTTACTGTTGTCAAAACAGACTGAGAAAATGTGTTAAACTTTCAGTCTTGTTTCATTATCTTAGTGATTCAGAGCTCTACAGAGATTTTAGAAACATGTGAAGTTTGTTAAAACAAATAATTTGTTATGAATAAAAGTTTTTTCTTTTGCTGATTAAAGGCCTTCTTATAGGGCCACATTTCCATAGAGTAGCTAGACACTTATGATTACACGTTCATTCCACTAGCCACTCCTCCTATGTTTGACAAGTGATTTAGCTGCCTAATCTGACACGCCATGTGCTTCGCTTATCTTCAGCCGCCGGCAACTAAACACAATTTGGCTTAGCTTAATATCAAAACACAGGATGTCATCATTTGTTATAGTATGGAAGCCTTAAAAGAGTCCTCACTGCTCTTGGATTTGGACTAATACACAATGTCAGAGTACACCAAACAGAAGGTCGTTGTGGTCGGGGCTGGCCCCGTCGGGGCCCTTGCTGCCTTATATGCAGCTGGTCGAGGAGATGATGTTGAAGTGTACGAGTTGAGGAACGGTAGGGTTCTCATCTCTTCATGACTATTCGCATGGCTCGTCTGCGCGCCTCGGATTACTTGCTATGCCTGTTCTCTTGACATATTTTCGTTATGATTTCAAATCCGTTGTCAACACAAGTCTGCGCCACGGATAAATGTGACCATGACCACAAGCATCTTTCTTCTGGTAAACAGCTATAGACCTGGGAGCACAACAACCCGCGCAAACCCAATCGCTTTTACATCACAGTTCTATGGAGTTCTTCTCACCATGATATCACGGGATGTCAAACGCTGAGACTATAACTTCTGATAGATCTGCGGGATCCTTCCACTACGCCTTTGAATTTCACCAAGTCAATAAATCTCGCGTTGTCAGAGCGAGGGATCAACTCAATGAGACATACACAATGTGAAGGACTGATAGACTCTGTTCTTGCGGAAACGATCCCGATGCATGGCCGCATGATCCATGGGCGGAGGAAAGGAGGGGACCAGTATCAGGAATCTCAGGAGTACGATGTCCATCACAGAGTAGGGCGCAAAGTCCACCCAATGATCAACTAAACCTGACACAGTTCGCAGTTCATTCGTGCGGTAGATCGTGCAGGTTTAAATAAGCGTCTTCTGGACTCGCTGCAAAATATGCCTAACGTGACACTCCACTTCAACCACAAGCTCACAGGCGCCGATTTCGACAGGAGGATAGCATGGTTCGAGCAACGTGGCCACTCTCCGAGGACGGATCAACCTCGGAATCCTGAACAATCCACACCCAGCAAACCATATGACCGACGTGCCCCGGAGATAGAAGTTCCTTTCGACCTCCTCTTAGGCGCGGACGGTGCACATTCCGCATCCCGATATCACCTGATGAAGTTTGCCCGCCTCAACTACCAGCAAGAGTACATCGACACCTTGTGGTGCGAATTCCTAATCCCACCATCGCCCAGTGGCGACTTCAAGATATCCCCAAACCACCTCCACATCTGGCCAGGCGGAGAATTCATGTTCATCGCCATCCCATCCCTCGATAAATCCTTCACATGCACCCTCTTCGCCCCGTCCACTCATTTCGCCGACCTCTCCCAATCCCCAGGAACCGACCTCTTCCATTTCTTCAACAAGAACTTCCCCGGCGTCTCCCCCGACCTCATCGATCCAAAAGACCTACAAGACCAATTCACCAACAACCCCCACCTCCCCCTCATCAGCATCAAATGCACCCCCTACCACTACTCCTCCTCCGTCGTCATCCTCGGCGACGCCGCCCACGCCATGGTCCCCTTCTACGGCCAAGGCATGAACGCCGGCCTCGAAGACGTGCGGGTACTCTTCGACTTCCTCGACCAGCACGGCGTCTACGACCCGCCCACCGCGACCGACCCCACCGCGACCGACCCCACCGCACGCGCCCGCGCCCGCGCCCGCGCCCGCGCCAGCGCGCTGGAAGAATACACCATGCAGCGCACCCCGGACGCCTCGGCCATCAACGACCTCGCGCTGCGAAACTACACCGAGATGCGCGCGAGCGTCAAGTCGCCGGCGTACCGGCTGCGCAAGTGGGTCGAGGAGTCGGTGGACAAATACCTGCCCAGTCTGGGCTGGTCGACGCAGTACAGTCGCGTGAGCTTCGAGAACGAGCGGTATTCGGAGGTGGAGAGAGCGGTGGCGAGGCAGGGCAGGGTCTTGACGGCGGTGCTGGGCTTGGCGCTCGCGGGATTGGTCGGCGTGGGTGGGAGCTGGTGGTGGAGGTGGAATCATGCGCGGCCGACGGGGAGGGTGCTGACGAGGTGGTTGCTGTGGGCGGCGAAGCGGACGGAGGAGTTTGCTAGGTAGGTGATAGGGTTGGATTGCTTGTATGTTATGGTACTAGTGTGCATGTATAGACGCTCGTCTCGGGACAAATTATAACTGGAGGGCTTCCGAGTCTAGTCAATGGTGTTGACATGTCATCGATCATCGTTTTGGTACCTTTGTCGACGACGGTAGACATAAAAGCATGCCTTGATACAAGCACCCTCCGCTCCTCGGTACTTGAAGATTGTTGCTCACAATCACGTCCGACTCGATGCATAGATCCCGAGCTTGTGTAGGACCAAGATCGCGAGCGGCAACGAATGACACTACCAAGGCTGTGTTTGGCACGAGTGCTGCTGGAGAGCCTCAGGGACCCAACCTTGAAACCAGTCTCTCTTGATGCTCGCCACTTCAAAATCCGAAAAGTCGAGCATTGGGTTGAGACTATTCCTCTCGCCACATAGGGAACTCTGCGCTCGCGCCCGCTTGTCGAGCAAGCTACACAGCAACAGTCGTCGAGTCTCCTGCCGTGTTTTGTTGGCATGGAGATCTTTGAGTAACCTCGGGCGGGTTCCCTGCCGCATCCTCACCTCATCTTGGGCCCCCTCCAGCTGCACGCGCACACAGCGACGACTATAGACCTCGCCTTCGAAATCGTCCATTTTCTTCCACTGACTCGGCGACGCTGGAGTGATGAGAAACCCGTCGACTTGATCGGATGCACTACCAGGGATGAGAGCCAGATAGTCGCTATGCTTGACGGGAACGCGACGGTAATGCTTCAGCACGGCAGGCTGGCGGAGGGCGAGGATGTCTTTGTGGTTTGCGGAAGAGTCGGTTAGCAGCCATGACACGAGCTCCTCCGCCATCAGCGTTCCGTACACGAAGATTACTCGGGGCTCCACATCTGCTCCGTCTTGCGATGGTCCCTGCTCTTGAGTGTCTGGTTCATCGGCTAGGTGTGGATCCTCCTGCCCACTTGCGTCTTTCTCGCTGCCCATTCTTCCAGCTGCAACCGGGCAACTGTTGTCTTGTTCGGGCTCTGCGACAACGCTGCGAGGATCTCACAGTGGCAGCAGATATGGGTACGTTCAAAGAAAGCCTCGACGTCTTGACTACTGCATTGGGGTCAGGATTGCCACTTAGAGAGTTTTACAATCGGTCTGCAAAATTCGAATTCGAGGATTGTTTGAATTTTGTCTCGGCCACAGTAACCACTCGCTTGCCATCAGGATGCATGGTCCAGGAGTCATGTGGAACAAGATAAGGTAAGGAAACACCGCTCAGGAGCTCCTGATCGAACTGTCAAAACAACACAGTCACGTGATTGAGTCTCAAAATCAGAACATCCGAATGGATGGTAAACCACTGTCAAGGCTATGGAACACTAGTGCAGAACAATTCTTGAATCTTGATTGATATTTCGGGGACAGCATAAGGTCTTTTCTCCTATGCACTAGAGTCAAACGAACCGCTGATTCATCAAGCTGGATCAGGTGATACCAATAATCTCAATCATTGGTGTCAGAAGTGGAACTATAAGGATTGTGAGAGAGGTACTTGAGCTCGACTTCTCTGATCCACCGTGTGACAAGTCAGACTTTCTCGCTTTATCAGCACCCCAAATGTCCCTATCCAGGTCGTAAGACTGCTGTGAAATACCTACCTGACAGTACACCTCACTCAATCCAACTCTTCAGCGCCGCACCGCCACCTTCCACGCTCAACCAGGAACGCAATATAGCTAGTACAGATACAGCTATGCTGCACCGCCACGCGTCCGTCTCAGGGCCCAAGGGGAGTATGCTTCGAGTCAATCCCGTTTCCTGGTACTCCCGGTCCGAAACACATCTTTCAAGTGCTCTATGGTTGAGGCGGCCGTAATTTGTGGAACTTCATATCCGTCCCACCTAGCCATGACTTTGAGAGCCACTTCGTACGTAGGAGCCCAGTCATGAGGCCACCAAGATTGCCACACAGATGGATACCAAGAAGGCTCTCGAAACTGAGCTTGCTTCATAGCTAGCTACTACTGCCGTATGCTTTGTGTATCACTATTCTTCCGGAAGCCTACTACAGCAGTACGCCGTAGAATATCAGACTCAATTAGCCTTGACCAACCCTGACATCATCTTGGAGGGCTTCCGAATAGGCACAACCGCACTTGGAGGTGCATATATGGCTTGGACCCCATCGACTTCATTTGCTCCCATGTGCTCTTCGGTATCCTCCATGATGTCATCCGCGGCTCGTGGTAGACGTAGGGCAAGGTGCACCTCTCTTGCTCGTGGCATTCTGTCCATGATACCATCCATATGCTTTCTAACCTCCTCGAGAGGGGCAACAACTCTGGCCAACGGCTCCAGTAGTCTCGCATGTGGAGTGGATAAGTTGATAGTAACCGGTTGATAGTAATCGAGCTTCGGGTCATAGGCTCCAGCATCACTAAGACTTCCTTTCCGCACTACGAGAAACGATGCGATAACTCGTGTGCCTCCCGGAAGATACTCCAAAACACTATGCTTGGGAAAGAGAAATCGATCACCAGAGCCGGCTGAGAATTCCAGAACTACAGCAGTAATGTCTGGTTTCATTGGTGGTTGTACCTTAGGCCTCACGGCCGGTAGAGACTCCGTGTAGTAGTTTGGCACTGGTTCTGCTTTGACTGGGGCAGTCGGAGGTGGAAGTGTAAATCCGTTTCCGTTGACGTCCCTGGGAATGTGCTGGCCAACAGGCGCGGAATAGGGATCGGTAGATGGAGTCCGCTGCAGATTCGAAGCGGAGGAGGTTAACGGACTTGGTGCAAGGGGTCGGTTGGCCTGACTCTTAGCTTGTAAGATCGCGTTCAGCTCGTCGATATGACCTTGAAATATCCTCAGCTCTGCTGGAGAGGCTTTCCCTGAAGCTACAACCCTCATCAACGCTTTCAGATTGTGGTCAGTCGCCGCTTTAGTCGCTAACATCTGAATTACCGGGTCGGGACTGGGCGGAGTTGTTTTCGAGGCTTGGGGTGGAGCTTGAGCTGTCATGCTGTTTATGGGACCTATCGTACCTTGTCCCGGAATGGGTGTGGCATTCGTTGAAGTCGGAGTAGTCCGTGGATTTATAGCTGGTCTTTGTTGCACCGAATTCTCCTTAGAGAGACTGGACGACGGATGATTCGCGAAAGCTGGTGATGAAGTCTGCGTTGCAGGCTGCGTCGGTGGTTTGAGATTACTATACAAAGAGGGATGCTGGGCAGCAGGAGCACCGTATTGTGGAAGTAGAGATCGGGGTGGAGTCAACCCCATGGGAGGTAGGAAGGTAACCTGGGGCTCCCTGACCGTATAAAGAGTAGCTTCAAAAGAATGTGGCTCGATGGTAATTGTGCATGTGCCAAGCTTCAACATGGTGTCTTTCGGTGGGTTGTGTATGTCGGCCTGATTCTTCTTCTTCGAAGGCTTCGTCCAGTACTTCTCGAAGATGCCTTCATTAAGCCATTTCTGCCGTGAACGCTCGAGCGATACCGCCAGCACCCCACTAGCAACGAACAGAAATCAGCCCCTCTGCCTCTATTTGACCTCGACCGTGCTAACTACCTCTGTGCTATACTCTGATATTCTCTGATCGACAAGGCAATCGGCTGAGGCGCGTTGATAGTCGGTAGTGGCTTGCCTTCCTGGAGTTTCGTTGGGAGTCCTTCATCTTGTATTACTGGCGATATAGGTTCAGGTGGGAGGGTGGATGATTGTTTCCTGTGAGTTTCCGTTCGAGATCTTGTAGAGAGCTTCCGTTTCTCTCCCATTGTAGTTTATGACGATGCGTGGATCAAGGATTAAGGTAGTGTCAAACATAGGAGGAGTGGCTAGTGGAATGAACGTGTAATCATAAGTGTCTAGCTACTCTATGGAAATGTGGCCCTATAAGAAGGCCTTCAATCAGCAAAAGAAAAAACTTTTATCTGTAGCAAACTGTTTGTTTTAGCAAACTTCACATGTTCCTGAAACCTCTGTAGGACTTCAAATCACTAAGATAATGAAATGAGACTGAAAGTTTGATACATCTTCTCAGTCTGTTTTGACAATGATGAGATAGAAAATGAAGACACACTTTCTTTACTCATAGAGTTGAGAAAGATGTGTTATGTCTCTGATTCAATTTAAATGAATATCTCTTGAATTTTGAACTTAAGTGTCATATCATTAGATCACAAGGCCTTTCACTGACTGATGAGATTCATAAGATTTGTAAAATAAGTAAATTTCAGTGTTAAAAGTGACTTTGTAAGCTTGTTGACAATTATATTATTTATTGAGATGTAATTAAGATGAATAAGTCTGCAGAATTTAACTTTTTTTATAAAGTAATGATGTATATTAATGTATTTTGTTCTAATGTGAAACTCAAGATTCTTAATTAAAGCAATAGTTCTCTGATTATTCATTTAAATCATAACTGTCTCAAATTTCTTTAACTTTAGCTCTTTAAGTAATTTCTTCATTTAGATTACTTTCTTTGTAGTCTCTATTAAGATCATGTATTTCACTTTATAAAAAAATAAGATAATGATTTTCTAACATTTTAAACTTCAAAATACTGATTCATTAATCATTTTAAATATGTACTCTGATGTGAATCTTCTTGATTTAAGATCTTTCTCTTAGTTTAAGTTCAAATATTCTAGTAATTTAAGTTAATCACTTAATTTATATTCAAGAACAACATTTAAAATACTCTGCACATATTAAAATACTTGCTTTAAAGTCTTTCAATGTGTATTGTTAAGATTATGTGCAAATTGACTAAGAGTTGACACTGTATATGTGATGTTGAGTTGAATTTGTGTCATAATGTACATAAAAGATTTTATAATCTTCTAATATTGAGTTATTAGCTCTAATTTAGCTGTTCTGATAATCTTTGTAAGATAAGCTCTGAATTTCATTAAAATTATAACTGTCTTGATATTCTGTAGACTAAAGTCTTTGAGCATTTCTGTAAAATAAATTTTCTGTAATAAAATAAAAGTTTGTAAAGTTCTGTTTTGTGTAATTAGCATTTCTAAGTAATACTTACATGTCTCACAGTCAGTTATTTTGAAATAATTACTCAATTTAATCTTAAGATCTAGAATTTTGTTCTTATTGAGTTCACATAAAAGAATATTGTCAATATAAACAACAATGATTAAAGTTCTCTTTTTAAACACACTATTGTCTGTGTAAATCTGTGTATATTTAAGATCAATGAGAAAGCAGTATATCATCTTGTATCATAGATAAGATAACTGTTTTAATTTATATAGAACTTTCTTCAATTTATACATCTTGTCTTTCTTTTTTTCATATTCAGTGAGTTAAATCACATAGACTTCTTCTTTCAAATTGCTGTGTAAGAAAGTCATTTTAATGTTTATTTGTTTTAATTTGTAGTTGTAAAACACAGCTATGATGAAGATAACTTTATAAGTCATTGATTTAACAATTATTGCAAAGATCTCTTTATAATTAATTTTAAATTGTTGTTTAAATTCTTTAACTATTCATCAAGTCTTATGCTGTAGAATTGAGCTGTTAAGTCTTCTTTTATAATGATAGACTTATTTATTCTTTAAAGCTCATCAATTAAATAGCAATGTCTTTAGAGTTCATGTAAAGTTAATCATTAATGAATTATACTTACTATTCATTACTTTCTTTCAGTCTTTCAACTCATGACTTGCAATTGTCTGTTTAAATGTCTAAGATTCATTTTCAGAGTCTTTTTTCTTTTTTATAACATCAATAATTGCATTGAACACAGTCAGATAGATTATGATTGCTTTAAGCTTTAGCTTTATAAAGAGTTGTCTTTCTCTTTCAGAGCATCAAGACTCAGCTAATACTGATTTGTTAATTGTAAAAGAAATATTTATAATATTTTTTTTCTCTTTTTTCATTTCTTTTAACTGATTTAACAATATCAGTATGAAAAAGTATGATGATATGTACTCTGAAGACAGTAACAATGATGAGAATTAAAAAGAAGATAAGAAAAATAGCTGTACACTTTCTTGTTCTGTATTAACAATGTGAGATCAGATTACTTTAGAAATTGAGACTGCAACTTTAATGTTATAAATTAATGAATCTTTATCAAACTGTACATTTCTTGTTCTGATTACTCAGTCTATCTTTTTCTTTTCAGAAAGCTATACTCTATATTGATTTCTTTCTTTATATTTAATAAGAATCTTCTTATTGCTTTAAGATTCAAATTTAGTTTCTGTTGTTTGAATCTTCTTTGAAATATGCATATATGCTGTGCATTTAAAACATTGAAGATGTCTAAGATCAATAAGATTTGCTGATTTATTCTTATTAAGAGATTTAAACAGTAGCTGAATTGAGATTTTGTTGTTCTTAAAAGTTAACATTGAGAATTAATTAAGAAGATAGCATGCTGTTTTGACAGTCTCTAATCATAGAATTTTAAAGACTTCACTATTCAGAATTATAGTTCTAACTTTTGCTGTCAGAAATTCATTACTTCTTTTTGTCATCTCATTCTGCTTCAGTTCATAAGAAACTGTTGTTTCATAGATAATTCTGAGACTTCATAACTATTTAATGATGAGCTCACTTCTGAATTTCTTTTCATTATCAAGTTATACTTATACAATTTGTAAATTCATCTAAATAAAAAGCATATTAAGAAACTATTTAATTTTATCTTTTGTCTGATCTTTCATTTTCATATTACAAACATATCATCAGCAGATAAGATCATTCATAAAGACTATATATTACAAGAACTCATCATATACTTTCAGTGTGACAGAGCTGACAATGTTAATGTAAATTAGTTTAGTTATCTTTATGACTCAGTTTTGCAGTTTTCTTGAGATCTTCTTCTTTTAATTTGTTCTCATACAGACATTACACAAGTGTAATGATGTTTTCATAAGCTCTTATAAGTTAAGTCTCACTATTCTGAGATTTTTTGACATATTGTCAAGACTTAAATTCTCTATATAATCAAGACATCAGTGTCAAGTAATTCTTAAGATCTTGTTATCTTTAATGACTGACATGATCTTATTCTTGTTCACAGATTTTCTCATCATTAAATTTTAAAGATAATATAGCTTGTCTTTATGTACTGTATGATCAAGCATACTCTTTACTTTGTTCTTTAGACATAATAATTCATTCTTAATTTTAATTAATATCTCTTTCTTTTCAGCTGTTTCAATTAAGAAGAGATTGAGCTCTATATTAGATATAAGATAAATGTCTATTAAAGTAATATTTTAAGTCTTTTCATCACTGTTCTTTAGCTATAAGTCAATCATTTCTATCTCTTAAGCATGCATCACTTCAGACACTCTTCTTATAGAGAGTTCATTGTTAAATGTTTTAATTAAGTTAAATGCAGAGAGATTACAGCACATATATTATGTTGTGTTGAAGTCAGTTATTCATGACATCTTATTAATCACAAGACTATAGCTCTTTATCACAGTTAAGATCACTGAGTTCTCATTATATCACTTATTTTCAGAACTTAAGAATTTCTTTTTTTCTTTCTCTTTCTCTTTCTTCTTTTTAGTTTCTTGCTTCTTCTTTAGCTCTTTAGACATCTTTTTTAGATGTAACTTTCAGCAATTATTCTTAAAGTGAACTGTTTTCTTACAGTAAATGCACATTTCATTCTTATTCTTATTCTTATCAACATTTCTCTTCTTATTCTTCTTCTTCTTGTCTTTATGATTTCTCTTTTTACTCATTAGAACAAGCTTCTCATTTCTTTCTTTAAGATACTCTTCATCAATTAGTTTGATGATCAAGTTATTGAGAAATAAGATTACATTATGAGTCTTAAAGTATTTCATCATTATTCATTGAGAATAGAAGAATTCTAGATTTAATAAAAAAGTAATGATTTTTAGAATTTCATTAATGATGAGGTCAGAGATCACAATTTCTCATAAGAGTGTCTTATACTTCAGAGCATAAGCATCAATAGAGAAGTATTGATTGAGTTGACAGACATATAGATTGTTGAATAGAATATATTTAAGATTAAATCTATAAAATAAATAAAAATATATAAGATGATTTTACATCTCTTTTGCTGTTTTCATGTCATCTATGATGACAGTGATCTTTAAGCTGACAATAAAAACAATGATAATTATGATTTTGTTATTCTATGTGATTTAGTCAGCTTAAGTGATGTTGATTAAGATCATTGATGTAGTCATCATTATTTTAGATATAAATTCTTTAGTCATTACTGACTAATTCAAAACATCTGACTTCAATGAGATTTCAACATCATTCTTTACTATTAAATCTCATAATTCAGCACTCATCAGACTGTATTTGATCAATGTTCTTTATAATGAGTAGTTTGTCAATCTCTTGAGTTTTGTAACTTTTGAAAATGTAAGATCATATGACATTGTAATCATTTTATATAATGAGAACATTTAAATTAATGATGAAGTTGTTTCTAATGTAAAGATTTAACTTTAAAATGATTGTGAGAGTTATTTTTAACTGTTTTATTCATGAATTTATAACAGTTTAATGTGAATAACTTCTCATTATATGTTGAATTCACTTTATTTCTTAAGAAGCTCTTTTTAACATCTATAAATAACAACAATAATGAGATGTTTTTCTTTCATCATTTTAAATAGAAACAAATGACTTAATGAGTAAATGAATATCAATATATATCTGAGCTCATAATCTGTCAAATATAGAAGAAGTAATTAGTGAAATGAATGTATAATCATAAGTGTCTAGCTACTTTATAAAAATGTGACCCTATAAGAAGATCTTTAATCAGTAAAAGAAAAAACTTTTATCTGTAGCAAACTGTTTGTTCTAGCAAACTTCACATGTTTCTGAAATCTTCATAGGGCTTTGAACCACTAAGGTAATGGAATGAGGCTGAAAGTTTGACAGGTAGTATGAAGGTGCTAGCTTTGGTCCTGCGCCCTTCTGGTTCTAATATGTGAAGTGAATGAAATGGTAGCACTCACCACAGCACCTACCTTACCTACCTTAGCTCACACAGTCAACATGAAAGTTCAGCACCGCAGTTTAGAGCTTTCTGAATGAGTTTATTTACATATATGACTATGATTTTAATTCCTTTAAGATTCGCTACATCAAATGATCTTGCTCTTGCAAATATTTACTATAGAATCACGTAACATATTTGTATCGAATTTAGTGATTCCAGTTTGAATCATCCTTGTCGCAGTTATTTGGCCTACCCAGCACTCACTTACTTGCAGTAACACTGATGATTGAAAGACAACACAGTCGAAACACTCCGTTGATTTCCGGATCTATGGATGACAGCTATGGTTCAATAGCCCCAAAGGCTCTGCAGCTTTTGAGTAGCTAGGGCAGCAAGGTATCTCAACTCGCTGAAGGCAAAAGCCAGATAGCCGACCTGGTACCAGCTTCCGCAAGTGATACTCCGCAGACGAGTCAGGTGGGCGTAGCCCATAACATGTCTCTCCCATTGCTCCAAAGTGATTTCTCCAGAGAGCATTTTCTCAAGAAGCAAAGCGTTCCATGCTGCTTGATTCGTACTGCAAGCCACATGAGGCCTGAACGGCACTAACGCATCCCCCACGAGGAGCAGCCTGCCATCTTGGAACGAAGCCCGTGGAGAAGCAATGTCGGTCACCAAGGTGATGAACGGCTGTGTTGTCTTGTTGATAAGCTCGGCGAATGGAGCAGGCAACGTCTCCGTAGCAAATGCCTTTTGCTTGTCCCAGACCTTGGGATTCATCTTTCCAATGGGCAGAGTATTGCGATGCTTCTTGCCTGTAACGTCGGTCATGGCAGCAGCCAGTTCTTCCGAGTCCTCGTCGTAGTTCTGATACCAGACGTAGTTGAGCAGTCGTTTTCCTGGCTCAAGAGTACCGTTCTCGCCCAGGATGGTATATCTACCCAATCGTGAGCTAGGCCAGTGACCTGCTAAGCTGCTGAGGGTATATTCACAGGGCAATGTAGCCACCATGCACAGTCATCAGGGTTGTCTTCGTCTGGAAAATGTTCCAAGTCACTTCCGACACATCACTCTCGAGAACCGTGCCTCTCCAGATTGCGTAACCGGCATATTTGCGCTGCAAGTCTGGGCACAGTAAGGAGCGAATATGAGACGTCGATCCATCGGCAGCTATGACAAGGTCTGGCTTCAGTACTCCTCCAACAGACTTGTCAGAGTATTCCAGGGTGAGAACTTTGTCGACATAAGTCACATTCGTTACGCGCTTGCCATGCTCGTAGAGTGCAGTGCCATCCCGATCTGTCGGCCCTGGGGGTTCTGGGCAGTAGGTGCTGCTCAAGCTGTCGAAGTTGGCCCTCAGACGGTAGTAGAGAACGTTCCAGCTCGTCATAGTCAAGGGACGGGAGACTTGGTGTTTCACCTTAGCATTGATATCGAGGATCTGGACACCTGGACACTTGACGGCGTAAGGCTTGTCCCTGAACAGGGCATATTTCTCTAAGAACGCTGTTCCGTATTCCACTGCACTAATGCCTGCTGCTCGTCCTTCTCGTGTAGACGACTCGTACTGCTCCAGTATCCGAACATTGTGACCAAGACGTTTGGCCACAATTCCATGCATCAAGCCAGTAAGAGATCCACCAATCTAGATAACAGGTACGTCAATAAATGCTGTCCGGAAGAAATGACCCATGTAGCAACTCTTACAATGACAATGCTCAATGGCGTACCGGCAGCCAAAGATGGACCACCGATGTGTCGTTCAGACATCTTAATTATTTTGTTCAGTGCTGTGAATGATCGAAGAGCGATCAGGAAGAGCTAGAGATACAGATTGCTGTCAAAATGTCATGCCTCATTCCGTTACCTTAGTGGTTCAGAGCCCTACAGAGGTTTCAGGAACATGTGAAGTTTGCTAGAATAAACAGTTTGCTACAAATAAAAGTTTTTCCTTTCACTGATTGAAGGCCTTCTTATAGAGTCACATTTTCATAGAGTAGCTAGACACTTATAATTACATATTTATTTTATTAGTCACTTCTTCTATATTTGACAGATTATGAGCCTGAATGTATATTGATATTCATTTATTCATTAAATCATTTGTTTCTATTTAAAATAATGAAAGAAAAACATCTCATTGTTGTTGTTATTTTATGAACACTAGAAAGAGTCTTAAGAAATAAAGTGAATTTGATGTATAATGAGAAGTTATTCACATCAAACTGTTATAAATTCACAGATAAAACAGTCAAAAATAATTCTCACAATCATTTTAAAGTCAGATCTTTACATTAAAAACAACTTCATCATTAATTTAGATGTTCTCATCATACAAAATGACTACAATGTCATATAATCTCACATTTTTAAAAGTTATGAAACTCAAGAAATCAACAGACTATTCATTATGAAGAATGTTGATTAAATACAGCTTGATGAGTGCTGAATTATGAGATTTAATAGTAAAGAATGATGTTGAAATCTCATTAAAGTTAGATGTTTTGAGTTAGTCAGTAATGACTGAAGAATCTATATCTGAAACAACAATAATTACATTAATAATCTTAACTGACATTACTTAAGCTGACTAAATTACACAGAACAACAAGATTACAGTTATTATTATTTTTACTGTCAGCTCAGAGATCACTGTTGTCATAGATGACATGAAAACAGCAAAAGAGATGTAAAATCATCTTATATATCTTTATTTATTTTACAGATTTAATCTTAAATACATTCTATTTGTTAAATATATAACTCATGATAGCTATGCTATTAGTGTGGTGCCACCTTTTAACAGGTTATGAGCTCAGGTTGATGTAATGGTATTGAACATGTGTTGGCTGGCTTACCTGCATAAGCTTAAGGTTATGAGTTCAAACTATGTTGTGTGCACATTCTTTCTGCCTGTGAGAAGCTGAGTAAGCAACGTATGAGTGTGCTGGCTGATCGCGGGTTAGGGAGAGTGTTAGATATATAACTCACAATAGCTATGCTATTAGTGTGGTGCCATCTTTTAACACTATTCAACAATCTATATATCTGTCAACTCAATCAATACTTCTTTGTTGATGCTTATACTCTGAAGTATAAGACACTCTTATAAGAAATTATGATCTTCAATCTCATTATTAATGAAATCTTAAAGATCATTACTTTTTTATTGAATCTAGAATTCTTCTATTCTCAATGAATAATGATGAAATGCTTCAGAGCTCATAATGTAATCTTATTTCTCAATGATTTAATTGTTAAACTAATTGATGAAGAATGTCTCAAAGAGAGAAATGAGAAGCTTGCTTTAATGAATAAAAAGAGAAATTATAAAGATAAGAAGAAAAAGAATAAGAAGAGAAATGCTGATAAGAATAAGAATGAGAATAAGATGTATATTTACTGTAAGAAAGCAGTTTACTTTAAGAATAATTACTGAAAATTACATCTGAAAAAGATGTCTAAAGAGCTAAAGAAGAAGCAAGAGACTAAAAAGAAGAAAGAGAAAGAAAAAAAGAAATTCTTAAGTTTTAAAGATAAGCAATATAATAAGAACTCAGTGATCTTGACTGCAGTAAAGAGCTATAGTCTTGTAATTAATAAGATATCATAAATAGCTAACTTTAATGCAACACAATATATATGTTATGATCTCTCTGCATTTAACTTAATCAAAATATTCAATAATGAATTCTCTATAAGAGAAGTGTCTGAAGTGATGTACACTTAAGAAGTAGAAACAGTCAACTTATAGTTAAAAAATAGTAATGAAAAAACTTAAAATATTATTTTAATAGACATTTATTTTATGTCTAATATAGAGCTTAATCTCTTCTTAATTGAAATAATTAAAACAAAAGAGATATTAGTCAAAATCAAGAACAGATTATTATGTCTAAAGAATAAAGTAAGAAATATGCTTAATTATGTAGTACATAAAGACAAGCTATATTATCTTTAAATCTTAATGATGAGAAAATCTATAAACAAGAATAAGATCATGTCAGTTATTAAAGATAACAAGATCTTAAAAACTACTTAATATTGATATCTTGATCATATACAGAATTCAAGTCTTAATAATGTGTTAAAGAACTCTGAAATAGTGAGACTTAACTTATAAGAACTTACAAAAACATTATTATATTTATGTAATGTCTGCATGAGAGCAAATTAAAAGAAGAAGATCTTAAGAAAACTGCAAAACTGAGTTACAAAGATGACTGAATTAATTTACATTGATGTTATTAATTTTGTTATGTCAAAAGCATATAATGAGTTCTTGTAATATATAGTCTTCATAGATGATCTTATTTGCTGACAATACATTTGTAATATGAAAATGAAAGGTCAGGCAAAAGATAAAATTAAATGATTTCTTAATATGCTTTTTACTCAGATGAATTTATGAATTGTACAGATATGACTTGATAATGAAAAGAAATTTAAAGATAAGCTCATCATTAAATGATTATAAAGTCTCAGAATTATCTATGAAACAACAGTCTTTTATGAATTGAAGCAGAATGAGATGACAGAAAGAAATAATGAACTTTTGACAGCAAAAGTTAAAGTTATAATTTTGAATAGTAAAATCTCTGAAACTTTATGATTAAAGACTGTCAAAACAGTATGCTATCTTCTTAATTAACTCTCAATATCAGTTCTTAAAAACAACAAGATTTTAATTCAGCTACTGTTTAAATCTTTTAATAAGAATAGATCAGTGAATTTCATCAATCTTAGATATCTTTAATATTTTAAATGCACAGTATATGTGCATATTTCAAAGAAGATTCAAACAACAGAAACTAAATTTGAACTTTAAAGCAATAAGAGAATTCTTATTAAATATAAAAAAAGAAATCAATATAGAATATAGCTTTCTGAAAAGAAAAAGACAGACTGAGTAATTAAAGTAAGAGATGTGCAGTTTGATGAAGATTCATCAATTTATGATATTAAAGTTGCAGTTTCAATTTCTAGAGTCACTCAACCTCACATTGTTAGTGCAGAACAAAAAGATATACAGTTATCTTTTTTATCTTTTTTTTAATTTTTATCATTGTCATTGTCTTTAAAGTATATGTCATTATACTCTCTCATACTGATATTGTCAAATCAGTTAAAAGAAATGAAGAAAGAAAAAAAAGATGTTATGAATATTTTCTTTATAATTAACAGATCAGTATCAGCTGAATCTCAACACTTTAAAAGAGAAAGACAACTCTTTATAAAGCTAAAGCTTAAAGCAATCATAACTTATCTGACTGTGTTCAATGCAATCATCAATGTCATAAAAAAGAAAAAAGACTTTAAGAATAAATCTTAGACATTTAAACAGATAATTGAAAGTTATGAGTTGAAAGACTGAAAGAAAGCAATGAATAGTAAGTATAACTTGTTAATGATTAACTTTACATAAACTTTAAAAATATTATTATCTGATCAATGAGCTTTAAGAAATAAATAAATCTATTATTACAAAAGAGAATCTGATGACTCAATTCTATGACATAAGACTTGATGAGTAGTCAAAGAATTTGAATAATGATTTGAAATTGACTATAAAGAAATCTTTGCAACAGTTGTTAAATCAATGACTTATAAAGTTATCTTTATCATAATTACATTTTACAATTACAAATTAAAACAAATGAACATCAAAATGACTTTCTTACACAACAATTTAAAAGAAAAAGTCTATGTGATTTAACTCACTGAATATGAAAAAGAGAAAGACAAGATGTATAAATTGAAGAAAGCTCTATATAAATTAAAATAGTTATCTTATCTATAATATAAGATGATACACTGCTTTTTTGCTGACCTCAGATACACACAGATTCACATAAACAATAATGTATTTAGAAAGAAAATTCTAATTGTTGCTGTTTATGTCAACAATATTCTTATATGTGAATCAGATAAGAACAAAATTCTAGATTTTAAAATTAAATTAAGTGATCATTTTAAAATGACTGACTGCAGAGCATGTAAGCATTACTTAGAAATGTTAATTATACAAAACAGAATTTTATGAATGCTTATTCTGTTTCAGAAGATCTATTTTATAAAGATACTTAAAGACTTCAGTCTACAGAATATTAAGACAGTTATAACTTTAATGAAATCTGAGATCTATCTTATAAAGATTATCAGAACAGCTGAATCAGAGCTAATAACTTAATATTAGAAAATTATAGAATCTTTTATGTATATTATGACACAAATTTGACTCAACATCACATATACAGTGTCAACTCTTAGTCAGTTTGCACATAACTTTAACAATATACATTAAAAGACTCTAAAGTAAGTATTTCAATACATGTAGAAAATTTTAGATGTTGTTTTTGAGTATAAATTGAGTAATTAACTCAAATTGCTAGAATATTTGAATTCAGACTGAGAGAAAGACTTTAAATTAAGAAGATTTACATCAGAATATGTATTCAAAATGATTAATAAATCAATATTTTAAAGTTTAAAAAGATAAAGAACAGTTATCTTATTCTTTTATAAAGCAGAATACATGATCTTAACAGAGACTACAAAGAAAGCAGTCTGAATGAAGAAGTTATTTAAAGAGTTAAAGCTAAAGAGATTTAAGATAGTTACAATTTAGATGAACAATTAAAAAACTATAGTTTTGATTAAAAACTCTGAATTTTATATCTGTATGAAGCACATTAACATATGTCATCACTTCATAAGAGAAGTTAAATTAAAGTGACCATCAGGTCAGGTTAACCTGACCTGGCCTGAACAGAGCTTTCAGATTAAGTTAAATTAAGCTTTAATTGTCAGTCTGAAAGTCTAAGTTAAGCTTAAACATTGAAGCTTAATCTGACTTAGAAGCTCTGTTCAGATTTTAAGAATTCTGAGACTGATTAATAAGTGAGCTCTTGAGACTTGACTCAAGGATAAAGATTATGAGCTTAAAGATTATTAATATATGAGCATTATAAGTGAGCATTATATATATATAGTTGAACAGCTTTCAATTTAGTCTATTTATTTACTACATTGAGAGTCAGATATTCTTAAAATAGTTTAGTAATGATTGCTTTAATCTGCATCTTTAGACACAATGTTTCAGTTATGCATGTATCTCTTGATAAGAGACATGTTCTTGTGCTGAATGATAATTTACTTTACATAAATTGTAGTCAGATTGACATCTGCATTCTGTTAGCTAATAAATGATAATTACTGTACAGTTCATTAAACATATTTTTAAAGAAAACAACAATATATACTTTTACTGTCTTCTGCAGACTGTTAATGACTGAGCTTTAAAAGCAGAACATCTTATGCTGAGAAAAAACTCTCTTTAAATAATCTTAAGTTATCTCACAATAAAGTCTTTAAAAGAATAGTTTCACTATCAGAAAATCTGTTAATTTCTGATAGTGATGTATTTCATGAAGAATGACAGCTGTAGAACAAAGCATTATTATTAAGTGTTATATTGTGTATTAAAATTAAGCTTACTGCCTGACTTTCAGCAATGAGCTGACTTAAATGCTTTAGTGTCTTCTTCTGTATGTACAGCATTATTTTCTTTTTTCTTTTCATTAACATCAGTTTTTTCTCTCTTAAATGTCTTTCTGAATGTTCTTTCTACTGCTGCTGTCTTTTCTCTGTCTGATACAGTCTTTGTAGCACTGCATCTCAGAGTTTTTTTGATATGTGTTATGATGTGATATAATAATACAATGATGCTTTAAAATTAAGTTAACAGAAACATTATGAGAGAGCAGTTCAAATGCATTTATGAATGATAATGAGTTTTAGAGTGATCTTATAGTTTGAAGATGTGTTGTAGTTTGAAAGTATGTTGTAATTTGAAAGTGTGTAGTTAAAAGATGTGTTGAGAGCTTTTAGATGTTAGCAATACTCAGGTGTTAAATTGCTGATAAACAACACATTTATTTATGATATATACATCAATGTTATGAATAAATATATCAACACACTCATTTTTAACACTCAATTTAACACTTTCTTATCTTCATCTCTGTCACTCAATCTACTACATTCACTCTGTCTCTATTCAGTCTCTACACTCAGTCTCTATACTCACTAAATATGTTGCTCAGTGCTATTACTTATTTTACTGCTTATTTCTTAAGATTTAATCTTATACATTGCTTCTGTACTTCACTCTGATGCACAGCTATGATGCATACATATAATGCTTGATTATATCACTCAGTATAGAACTCAGCAGCTAACAACATATTTTAGACTTTCATCATGACAAATTTAGACATTAAGCTTTCACTGTAAACTGCAAAATACTTAATTTTTAATTCATTCTCAGTCTTTAAAGAGAAATCTGATCACTGTGACTGTCTATAGAAGTCTATATATGATTTAAAGAAGACATCTAGCAAGTACTTGAACAACTTAAAGATTGTATGTGCAAGGAAGAAATGACAGAAATGTATGAAGAATAAGAACTCTAGATAAATTGAAAATGCAAAGACAGCAGATTGCAGAGCTGTGAAACAGAAAAGAGATGCATTGAAAAAGATTGATGCATATCAGACTGTGAATTCAGCATTGAAGAAGATCATGAAAGAAAAGATTAGAGATGAGATCTTAAAGAAGTAATATAATCATGAAATTTCTTGTAAGACTTCTTTAAAATTATTATGCTTAATTATATTGCTTTTAACTATTTGCAGATGTCTACTACAAAGATGAGTTGAGAAATAAGTTAATGAAGAATGAGAACTGAGCTTGACTTAAAGAGAAAGCTAAGAAGAAGATATTATTTACTGAAGTTCTTGTGTTAAAAGAAGAGCAAGAGTTCACAGAAGTGAAGTAAAAGATATATTACATCTATATCTTTTATAGACTCTCTGACATTCTCTAGAATATCAATAAAGATGAAGTTATTCAGTAAAAGTGCATCAACATTAATCATTAAATTGAGAAGCATCTGACAGTTATGATTAAGCATTATGAAAAAGTTCTTAACAATATGAAAAAGCAAGAACTACATAATGCTAAAGATTCTGACTCTGTCAAGATTATGCATTACTTTTATAGTGAAGTTCTTAATTCTAAACACATCAATGACTTTAATTATGCATAAATATTATATTGCTCAATTATAACACTTCTTAACTTTAACATTGACTAGTTACATTTAAGAGCCTGCACTTGATCAGAAGAAAGAAGATGAAAAGAGTGTAATTGAAGATGCTGATGAAGCTTATGTAATGATGTTTAAAGATGAGAAATTTTCAGATGATGATTTCATTGATGAATTTGTTCTTGATGACTTGATTGATGATGATGAAGATGATGAGAAGAATGTTGAATTCATTAATGATGAAGAAAGTAGTGAGAAGAATAGTAAGTAGTCATTATTAATTGAATAGAAAGCTGATCTTTAGAGATTAAAGATGTAAGATAAAGAATAATTAAATAGATCTTTAATTATCAATTAAAGATTTTTTAATGAGAAATCTCTTCATTGATAC
>JAABUY010000981.1_pt1 | contig 42271 bp, 39 predicted proteins | sample 5560271 | NCBI WGS metagenome assembly JAABUY01 (sample SAMN10711886, study PRJNA513374) | rock metagenome | isolation source: Antarctica rocks | place: Antarctica: Victoria Land, University Valley
CCCCCCTTCTCCCCCACACCCACCAAAAAAACCTCCTCAACCCCCCTCCCACTCCTCCGTCTATGTTCCATCCGCACCACATACCCCCCCTTCCCGCACGCATTAGCCCCCCTCCCCACCACAACCCCATCGCGCGCCTCTGCCAGACCGAAGTCAGGAGGCGGCAGCGAGCGATCGGATGCGGATTTTTGAGCTAGGATTTGGGAGAGGGGATGGGGGTGGAGGATGGTGGTGGCGAGGTGGCGGAGGAGGAGGGGGGGGGAGGGGGTGTAGGGGTTTTGGGGGGGGGGGAGGGGGATGTCGGTGTGGTGGGTTGCGAGGAGGGAGGTGTGGGGGGGGGAGAGGAGGGTGGAGAGGTAGGTGGGGAGGTTGGGGTGGGGGAGGAGGGGGGGGAGGGTGTCGAGGATTAAGAGGGTGGCTGTTTAGGGTATGTGGTTAGTCGTGGGGTGTAGGATGGGGGGAGAGGTGGGAGTGTGCGTACGCTTCCCGCTGGTGCGATGGGATGTTATTTCCCGCTGGACGGCTGTTGGATCTTTCCTCCTAGCTTTGACGAATGCCGTGACGCCTTTTGGGCGCTGGGGCGTTTCGTAGGAGATGTAGATCGTGTCTGTTTTTGACGTCTGCCGGTTTTGTGTGAGTGTTTGTGTTTAGAAGAGAGGGGATCATGGATGATGGATGGTGTTGGGGTGGGGGTGACTATACCTGCGCGTTGGCGATGTATTGGGCTATCAAGGGTTTGGCGGACTGCTCGATGCTGTCGAGGATCAAGGTGAAGGGTGACGCGGAGCCTTTGGCGGCGAAGAGGTTTTGGATCAAGAGGAGGTTGTGGAGGCGGCGGTGGGGGAGGGTGGGGTCTGTCATGTTGGGCTGTTGGGTCTCTGAGGACGGAGCGTAGATTCTTGATGGGGTATGGATTTTTCAGATAGAACTATTGGATTTTCTTTTCTTTTTCATTTGTAGGAGAGTAGAAAAGAGGAACGGCCGAGCGAAGGAGAAGTGTGAAAGAGGTCTACTTGTCCGTCGTGGGCCTTGAGCTATCTGTATATTTGGGAGTTACTGAGGATCTTCGAAGGTGGTAGAGGCGATGAGGTCGAGATTTGATGATTGTCAAGATCGAAGACGTAGAATAAACCTTTGTCGATCATGGACACAGAATCCAAGACTTTGTGTTTACACATTAGACGATGGAAGAGTTCGAAAGAGCTAGGATGCCTAGGATGCCAGCGGTAGAATACTGACAATTGGCGAGCTAGGTACGTTAGGTCATGAAATGTAATCATATAAACTGCCTATCCAGTATTCATCTAGCTTATCTTTCAACGACAACAACTTCCTCAAGTATTTCATTCGGATGATCTCTGACCAGAATTCCATCCGGTAGATCTAATCTATACTAAAGTCACTCAGACCACTTGTATGGAAATGTATGAGGTTACACGCACGCTTAATCGATATGTAAGGAGGTGCCATCCGATGATCTCCGTGACCAAGTAGGAATTCACAAGTGCGCTGGATTCCCAAGCTTGAGCCCACTCAGTCATTTTATAGTGCCAAATCTATCAATGAAACCCCAACCCCTGTCTAACGCAGCAAGTCTCGAAGATTACTGAAACTCAGGGGTTGGTAGATCTGGGTTGTTAAGCTCCATCCCACTCTGGCCCCCTATGCCACCCAAAAAGCCTCTCTGGGAACGAAGAGGCCTTCTTGGTCCTCCGAGCAGTCGAGCCCATAGTTGCTCTAACTGGCTCAGCTTGGGCTATCACGAGGAATAAGACCAGCCAAGATGGCATCGTTATCTTCGGCCACTTCTTTGGCTATGTAGCTCGGCACTTGACATTCGCCTGCTCCCTTGCATCCAGTATCGCTAGGCTGGATTGTGTAAACAATTGCCCATCCTTGAGCTCCAGTGTGGCTCTTGCTAAGCATTCTAGATTTCAAAGCTCTGAATCAATCTTGAAGCTTTCCAACCTCGTCGCCTTCCAAGTCATAATTGAAACATCCGGGCTCAATGGTCTCCAGCTACGTCAGATTAGCTGATAAACCCTATATTGACGCAGACAAACGCTCATGAGACCCTTGTAAGAATAATCATATAGAAGTGAAAGTCTGAGAGTGCACATACAGAGATGGAAGGGCGGCCATGTGCGTAAGAGACTCCTCTGGTAGTCAGAGGGCTGGTGGGCTGCGACGCCCCAATCCAGGAGGGAAGCTAGGCTCTGTTCTGACCAGATAGTCGCATTGACATGCCATCGTGCATCGTACTTTCTATTGCCTCTTCTCCAATCGGACTCTATGTCTCGTGCCTTTCATGGCACGCGGTTATGGCCGTTCCTAATTCGATGAGGGCAAGCCTCATTCTCTAGATATCTACTTGAAGTATTTAGTGCGTTCATCCATTCTCGATTACAATCGAGGTCCTGGATGTGGGCGCCCTTGGCGACACAGTCTTGCCGCTGGGAAGGTCAAAAGCTCCACTGGCCTCGAACCCATGTGTACCGAATCCCAGCAACGCAATGGCACTGGAAGAGCCAGTAGATACCATTGGGTCGCCACAGAATAAAGTCAACAATCGATCCACGACGTCTCGCATTGTTTCCTGGGGGATGACCTGAAGGAAAAACTGCCTTCGGAACGCGAACGTTGCAGCTTTGATTGTTTGGTGATAGACCAGCTTATATTCGTCATCACCCTCTCTCTCAGCCCACGAAGCCCCGTTTGATGCGACGACTGTAGATGGTCCTTGACTTGCGACACCCTTGCCAATCTTTTTCTTCTGTTGCAGACCGTACAAACGCATCCCAGCCATAGTGACTTTAGTCAGAGCGGCCTTGTTTTGATTTTCATAGCTATCGTTGGTGCCAGAGAGCGTGGGACTATCGAGGGGCGAGATGGCGCTTTCGACACGGTGTAGAGAAGTGTGCTTGCCGTTTGCCAATGCTCTTGAGCGTGAGGCAGGTCGATCAATTTCTGGACCCGGTATTGAAGATATGGTAGCTGCTCGTGTAAGGCCTTGCCGAGCCATTGTACCTTGACCAGGTACCTGCGACTGTCGGTCGCTCTGATGCCATGTCTCGGTCAAGATGCTGTGTTGCGAAGCAGGTCGGTCCAGGCTAGCCATAGCCTGGGCTACTCTTTCTCCTCCTCGTCCTTTAAGCTTCCTCCTCTTCTGTGTAGCGTCATCGAAGAGCGAAGAGAGGCTTTGGCGCTTGCCTTGTGTTTTCAGGGTGACTTGGGTCTGTTGACGGAAGTCTGGAAGGAAACAAGCCGGGGTGAAATTTGGGGTATCTTCAGGAGAAGGGGGAATCACAAGCATTGAATTGCTTGCTTCACTGATGATGGTAGAGGACAATGGTAAAGCGTAGACCTTAACCTCCTTTGGCATTTCCTCAGGGCAACTCTCTCCATCAGGGGCAGGCGAAGACGACGCAGGAGGAGTAGGCAGTGCACCATCCTCTAACTTCACAGCAGCGTATAGTAGTAATTCCGTAATGCCTCGACACCTGAGACAGTCTCCACCCCCTTTGTCAACTTTTAACAGTATGCCCTGCTCCGATTGTTTTCCTAGGCTTGTCCACCATGGTTGTGACAGCGCCTCCTCTTCGCCGTCCTGGTTCTGGTCTCCAAGCAAGCCTCGAGTCAGCCATGCTGCGGTAGATTCGTCATCTGTTGTGACATCTAATGACGAGCCTGCTGCAAGGTATAGAGGTACGCTTGGGACGTGAAGGAGGGAGAGGAAATGTAGCTTGGTATTTCGGTCGATGGGGCTCTGCGCAAGCGTGCTGGAACTCCATAGCTGAAGGTCTATCTCTGTGTGAGCTTACAACGCGATTCGATTCCGAAAGTCGCACCTCTGATCGCTACTGCCGGATCATCAGTAGATATTGAGCCTGCCCATACCTCAGTCATAGCTGTGACATTGCTCTTCCATGAAGGGACTTTGCAGTGGAACAACTACTCCACAAACCGCAGTGCACTCATAAGGTTAATAGTTATTGTAAACAGTCAAAAAGGATTGAACAAATGTCTTGGCATGATCTTACGGACGCGTCCGATCTTTCTCATAAAGATCTTCCGAGTTTCTATCCCGCCTTGCCTATCACTAAGAGATGTAGGTAGACGCATGGAAGCTGAAGGGCCAAATGAAGTAGAGAAAGGGAGAAAAATCCAAGAGCGGAAGGCGCGGCTCGACTATCGAAAAGTCAACATGACTTACAGGACCTACCTTTCATTGTATAATACACTCATGGTTATCGCTGTCTAATGATCTTCTCGTACAAATTCGATACGAATGTTAGCCGATGACTTCCTAGGGCGGTATGGTAGAATTTGATGAAATGGTCTGCAATATATGACGATTGTTAAAGATACTGTTTCACGATGCCATTGATCACTTTTATATCTGAAGTATGATGATAGTATCCTAATCCTAATCCAATACAAAAGCGAGCTCAATACTTAGACTACGCACCCCACTCGGTGCAAGGCCCCATCGCTCTTACTCCAAGGCGCTACAATTTCAGACGAACAACTCCTCTCAGTCTTCAACGCCTTAACCCTTGAGACCTTCCTCGCCTTCCCCTTCAGCCCATCCTTCTTCGCAACAAACGGATCCGTAAAAACAATCCCATTCCCCGCATGGAAGAAAAACGGCTTCCCCATTACCGCAGGCCTCGGTCCAAATTGAAACCGAATCGACTCCGCAAACGCACCCAGCTTGATCGCATCAGCCTCGCTCTCACGTCCACAGTTCACCTTCCATTCCGCGACCGCGGCGTCCATCTCGGCTTGCATTTCGATGAGCGAGCCTTGGATGTCGGTGCTGGACCAGCCGAGGCTGCGGGCTTCGCGCTCGAGGTCGAGGTATTTGCTGGCGTGGTCGGTGTGGATTGCGAGGAGGGTTGCCTGGTAGCAGTGGGGGCAGGAGGTGCTGGAGGGGCTGGAGAGGTATTTGCGGATGATGGGGGCGGAGGCGTTGCAGCTGGAGTGGGTGGTGGAGAAGCCGGGTTTGCAGGGGTAGAGGGGGATGTGGGATGTGTGAGTGCAGTCGGGAAAGTGATTTTGTCGACAATACACATGTTGGTGGGTGTAGATTGCTCTGTATGTAGTCCGATATCTTCCGTTTCAGGGTTTGACAGTTGTATATATAGCGTGATAAGATTGCCGGAATCTTTGCTATGCTACAGATGAGGTGTAAAAGTGTCTTCTGCAAGGCAGGGTACCAGCAAACTTATAGGTGAGGGAATACGAAATAGGCTTTGTATCTTTTGTTGAGGGCCACAATGCTCCTGTTCCATCAAAGAACTTTCGCCGCAGGGTCCGACCTATTGCTCGTATTATCGGGAGATGACAAGGCCACTATGGCTCTCTGCTCACCTTACATTGTCATATAGTAAAGAACAACGAACGCTGACCTTGTCTTGGTCCGTACCACGTGTTGGGAAGATTCGATTGATCCCTGTGACGTGTTCGTATGGGATGTCATCATGCCATTGCGAAGACATCACCAGTGGTCTCGAATACCCTTGAAGTCACCTTAGAGTCGTCAACCAATCGACTAGACAGGTCAACCCCGACGAATGACACACAGATCGGATGGCAAAATGCATATCGTGTGCTTTCGATGATTTTGGACCTCAGCGTATGTAACAGACAAAGGACACCCTTTGCTCGAATTCTTGTATATTCATAAAGTGGAAAACCCATGATAAGGACAAGTATGCGGATGATGAGATGCAACTCTACAGGACTGCTGTGGCACTGTCTCGTGGGCTGTAGCCCAGTCGTGTCAGTCTATGCACCAACACCTGATGCCTATATATGCCATCTTGAACCTGTCCCGTTCTGCCTTGAACAGCACCTGTAAGCCACTCGTTCCCTTTGTAAAGGTGGTAGTACTTTTCGTACGTACACACCCTTCCAATTCGGTTGTTGGGTTTCAGCTACCGGATCCGGTCAATTTAGCCACATCCGTCTCCGAGGGCGGAAGGAAACATATGTACCAGGATGGCCCACGGTATCTATCAGATTATGTTGTATTGCATAATCGTCAACCAAAATCACACGAGACGTGACTTTCGCGAAATCTTCGAATTCGCTTATGAAGCTATTTTCATATTGTAACTTCAACTAAATATGTTTGCGGAAAACCAACAATGAGAATTCGAGAACATAGCACAGGCAGCTTCTCACCGTTCTGAATAGACCAAAGGGCATTTGACGGTATCGGTACCTTGAAAGACATCACGCAATGTGTCTAAAGTTAGTAGTGGTCACTGCTCAATGCCTCATCCCAATGATATGCTGTTTGCAGGTTGTTGCATTGTTCACGGATGCTGCTTTCGGTCAGGAGACAATACCAATGGCTTTTGCAGAAGGACCACAAGAATATTACTCCCATTCAAGTGCTTCGATGTAGCCACTTCACAAGCTGATCTCACAACTTGCTGGTGGGAATGGAGCCTGGAAGTTGACGTTGGCCGTTCGTCATTGGAAGCTCCACAATGGTTCGGACTCGGCGGCAAGCGGACGCAGAGGGGCAAGCAGCTGATCCTACTCTGATGGCACCGACGGTCAATCCAATACCTTCAACACCGGCATCAGCACCTCGGAAGGAAGAAGAGGCGAACGAGCTAGGCTCGAAAAAGCTGACTGTGACGAAGGCAACAGCAAAGAAGGCGACTTCAACCAAGGCGACAGCAAAGAATCAATCTTCTAAGATCAAATCAGTAGAAGACGAAATCAACAGTCGCAGCACATCGTCTGGTGAGAAAGATCATTCCATCGCCAACGATACAGCCCGGGCCGGACTGGTCGCGAAAAGACCAAAGACGCCAGCCAAAAAAGGACAACGGAAGAAAACAATTAAAGAGATAATCAAGCCACCATCAAAGGAGAATGAAGTCAGAGACATTGAAACACCTGGCGCCAAGCCGACCAAGAAAGAAGCTGGAGCTAAACCGAAGGCCACACGTACGAAGTGTGCCATTGAGAGTGATACTGCCGAGAAGGACGGCGTCTCTGCGGTGGGTCATCCCCAAGGAAAAAGTCCCGCAGCGAAAAATTCCAAAGCGAGTTCACCCGCGGGCGTCCCCCCCAGTGGTGAAATTGATCCAGATATAACCGAGACAGATGAAGACCTCGAGCAGAGGATTAAAGATTATGAGAAAAGGAAGCGCAAGCAAGCCCCCACCGGTGGCGAAGCTGATCCAGACATAACGGAGACGGAAGAAGAGCTCGAGCAGAGGATCATAGATTATGAGAAAAGGAAGCGCAAGGAAGCCTCCAAGAAGAGGAAAGCGCCTATTGCTGAGGTCACGGCGGGCCAGCAGTCCGCCGAGCCGCCGAAGAAAAAGACCAAGAGGTCTGCTATCAAGACCGCAGCTGCTAAAAAAGTTGACCCGAATGATGAACTTGAGAAAGATAGGCCCAGCGGTTACAGTTCGAAGAAAGCAGCAGCCGCGACTAAGAAAGCTGCAAAATTACGCAAGCTTCAGACTGAGCCTACACCTGGAACCAGAAAGTCGGCAAGGATCAGCGGTAATTTAGACATCTTCTCAAGCGGAGACGAGAGTAAACCGGTTAGAAGACCTCTGAAAGTTCGTTTCAGAAAGCGTACGAAGACGCCTGATATACCAAACAACCAAATAGGTCTTGATGAGAATGAAATCTTTAGTCCTAGATTTCCGATCGACAAACCTAAGTCAGGCAAAGTCGTTAAGAAAACGCACCATGAAGACGATTTTCCCACCGAAGGTGAGAATGCATAATACAAGTGGGCAAGGAATGTACTAACACTGTGAAGCTGAGCAGAGGAGGTTGAGATGGGAGGCCAAGCGGAGAACGTTGACATCTTGGGAAAGGACGACAATAGCAAGGCTGACAGAACGTTTGATCGCCCAAAAGGAGAGCGAAAGTGGTGATGGGCCCAATCTCGTTGATGAACTACTCCCGTTACGATTTGAACGTGGCTTGCTTGATAGCTCCGGACATGGCATTGTCGAATTAGGCCCACAAGACTCAGAGGCACAGATGCCAACGCTGACAAACGACATTCATCCTATCTGGGCGTCAAGGAATTGTACCTTCTCCAAGGGACCAAGCGACAGGCATAGAGCTTACAGCCAGAGGGTCTATGAGGCCATCTCACCAGCTCTCAGACTGGCATCGCACTGGATCGAAGCGCCGGAATTTGAGGCATTCTGGCATACCTTGTGGATTGGAAGTCTCGGTCAGAACAAGAGAACGAGCGCAGTTACCATTCACGCGAGAGGTCCAGGTGGTGTCTATGGCAAGACACCGTTCCACAAATTGAAAATTGCCAGATCTGAACAACCAAACAAGGACAAGGCCGCCAACCTGATGCTGGAACTAGCAGAGCTTGAGAGTTTGGAGTGGAGGTTCGAACCCACAAAGACCAAGTATGAGGGCTTATCAACAACAGAGGGCCAAGTGTCCACCTTGCACGATTGGTTCGAGCGTGACATCCTCTACGACTCCATGACGCCTCTAGATTCGGCTAGGAATACGTCTGAAAGACTGCGAGTCCTCTTCTTTCTCGCGGTACATCTATGTCGTCAGCTTGTTCAACAGGTGTATCACCACCTATGGGCCCGAGACTTCGGTGATGTAACGCCACCGGTAATCTCCAAAGTCTTGTTTGAGAACGCTGATGGTGCCTCTGACTTTCTGGAAGTGGCATGGGACACTTTTATGTTCACGGGATGTATTGTGCAGATGAACTCTCATCAAAATACGCAAGTGGACTGCCCGGATGGCTTATGCATAGCGCTCGGTAGAAGAGCGGCAGGTTGGAAGGGTTGTGCATCTCCGAAGGCATTTGCTGCAGTTCCTATGAGATGGATCAATGATCTCTTCCTGGATACCCATTGGTCTCACAAGAGAAAGCGCTCGTACTTCCCACGACTTCCTCACGGGAATCTCCCTTATTGCGCTGCGGGGCCGTTCACATAACTTACATGGAGGATAAGGTAGAGTCATGGTGATATGACGGCGCTACCCGCGCCACCAGTTCGGGCACAGTGTAAGAGAATAATGTGTACTCTTTAGTTTTTCAGTGGTAGGAGTTGTTAGAGTAATAGTCCCAACAGCTAAAGAAATTACATCTTGTATATTAAACCTGCCTGGCACTATATTAGCTGTTTGTGGATTGACGCAAAAGACAGCGAATGCATTTATGCATCCTGCGCTTTCTATCCGTTTGGTTGTCGTCCGTCTTGTGAACAATCAAGAGCATCATTCGAAGCCAGACAGACCCATAATCTTGTTGTCCCCAGATCTATGCTCAACCACAACGTTGTCGGCGCACAGTCGCTGATCGACATTGGCATTACTCCGGGTAGGACCCCAGCAGCATACGCCCAACCGGGAGTTCCCCTGTGCCCTCAGAATTTAATCATTTGTGCGGCTTTATCCCTTGCGTTCTTATCCGAGTCAACTTCTAGGTGAACTTGGCACCCAAGTATGAAATGTCAGAGACCATTGTGGTATGATGGAGATTGTAGAGGAGTAGGACAACTCATATCTATAGGCCGTGGCCAAAACAGGCCAGACAGTGTATTGCTAGCCTCACGGGCCCCGTTGTCGACCCCAGATTCCCATTCTCTTCTATGTCCTTGTAGATGATCTTCATGCTGGGATGCAATCCCACTTCCCTCGTCGTCTTGGGCATAATCAAGCCACCAAGGCTTGCCGATTATTGTAGGGGTGTAGGGTCCCGTGAATGAGCGATTACTCATGCACTGAGTCCGTCCTCAGCCATATCCTTAAGATCACTCGCAAACATGTTGTGTCAGACGCTGCTGCATATTCCCAACACCATCTTCTGTTGTGGTCTCGCCAATGATGGTCTTCCCGTCATAGTCTTTTAATGTGAGGGGTGATCGTAATGGACAGAGGGTGTCACGGGTGAAGATCCTTCAAATGGACATAGTTGCGTCGGCAGATGGGATAAATTCGCTGTCAATGTACGGACGCCGACTGGAAGGCACGGCAGGTGGATACACATACCATGTAGGCACCGATCTGTTACGCAATAGATGAGCCTTTCAGAGCCGTAATCCTTCGAGGATCGCAATGTTTCCCATGATAGTTTGTCAATCAAATGTTCGTTGCCGGCAGGCCAGTCGCTAAGCACTTTCGGTTTAGCGGACCTCCTGAGCTTGCTAGCCAAAAGGGGCTTAGCGGTCAGCTTGCGGGTTTCTACGACATACGTCTCAAGAAGTGTCCAATATATAAGCACTCATGTCATCATGTTCTATAGATGTCTAAGAAGGCGTTACGCCGAAGCTCAGTGCTTTATTTGATCTCGAGAAGCAGGTAGAACCAAGATCGAGCCTGCGATGCCACAAATACAAATTCTCGCCCCCTCCATCATTCAGTACTATCATCTGGCTATATGACCAGGATTCCTCTCGCTTCGTTCTCCCAGCCTTTGGGTCAGCGTGGACATAGTACCCGGAACTCTTGACCGATCTAATTGTTGTCTCTCTCGCATACCCACAGTCTCATTGCGAGCCAAGCTAAAGGAAACGTCTTTGACAGGATATACTCAAGATGCTTTATAGGAGGCGTGAGATGGCGTTCGAACAGGAGGGCACCCACAGTGGTCTACTGACGTAGAGTAGTGCTCTCTCGATGTGGGGCTAAATCCCCGATTGGAAGATGGTTTTAGTGGAATCCTATAGGATTCACGCACTTCGGTACTTACTGCTCAAATACGCCCGGCTGAGTTCGAGAATATAAGCGTGGGAATGATCCTAAATGTAGATGGTTTCGAGCGTTACTCTTTCCAGGAAGCTGTGAAAATGACCATGATACCTTCCTGCCAAATTCTGACCCGAAACATTGTATGGGCGATCGTATGGCATTATCTCGTTGTCTATAATCTCGGAGGCTACCGAGGGTCGATAGTTGTGCACGACAACATGTTAGCTCTACGCCTCAGTGCTGACGGTCACTCTTGCAAGGCGCACGTGTTTGGGCCTGCCGAAACAGAGAAGAAATAGCGTAGCAAGGTCTGGCTATTGCTAGGGACATTCGAGACACAGAATCCTCTTTCAGTCTACGCTTCACTGACCTTGGTGTGTGCCGCAGCCTCCCCTACGCTCATTGCTCGTTTAGGTTACTTCCTCCTACACGGCACGGCTGCGGCACGACGACCACGGCTAGTTTGGCCCTTTGAAACCTTTGACGGCATCTTTCAGCTCGAAGTTTCCCAATAAGTAGTCACCAATGGCTTTCTCCATCATCAAAATGCTCCTGGCAGCCGCTCCAGTGGGTTCGTTCCCAGCAGGTCTTGCTTTTGATCTGAAGCACAAAAGTGTTGTCTTACAAGATGAATCCAGGATCGACTTTCACGGTCTGTTGTTTGCGAAATCATCAATGATCAGGACCAACCCCGCGACGGGATCAAAGACTGACTGTGTAATAGCCTGTCAATTGGGCTCTGACCGGTGTAACCGCAGCCTTAACAATTGGTCGGTACGCCATTCGATGCTATAACTCACGGCGGTTCTATTGGGATGATCTGGTGCATTTGTTTGCACTCGCAGTCCTCATCACACACGGTGCAACGAACCAGCTGTCGTTGAACTCCAAGGCGGCAATAGCAAACGCAGCCAAAACGAACCCAAAACCGTCTCAAGCTGAGCTCATCGGGCTCTACGAGCACAATTACAGTATCAGCACTGTCAATAATTGTTTCTTATACTTAGTATTCTGGCTAGTCAAGTTGTCGTTCCTGCTGTTCTATCGCTTTCTGTTCCAATCATCGGCGACGTTCAAGAAAGTCTGGTGGGCTGTACTGGCCTTTACGCTCTTAACCTTCTGGGTGCCTATTGCCGGCGTGCTCTCAACATGCGCTGGCGCCGACACTGTGGCTGCGTACAGTAAGCATTCCATGTGTAATCTTCCCCTCTGGCTGTATAACAGAGCGCTGACCTCGCTTGTCACAGAGGCCTGCCAGGGTCAGAGTCATGGTCGTATAGTGAAGTTAGAATACAGTTGCGCTGTCAATGTTGTCTCTGATCTAGCGAGTATGTTGTCTATCTTGTTGCTCTGGTGTTGTAATTCTTAACTAAGTTGACGACCAGTAATGGCTCTACCTTTCTGGATGCTCAGAGATCTCAAGATAACCGCACCACAAAAGATCGCCCTGGGTTTCATATTTTCGCTCGCGGTCGTCTGTGTTGTATTGGACATTGTCCGGGTAATCCAGGCTGTCAATCAGCGTCAAGCACTTTACACGATCATCGAGATCAACTTCGTCGTCATCATCTCCTGCCTACCAACGTATCGCGCTCTGCTAGGTATGAAGCAGCGGCGGCATTTGCGCAGACCATCCGCAAGCTATCCCTGGAGATCGGTCAACGGCGCTTTCGGTAAAAGCGAGGATGGCGACCAAAGGCATCTCAGGATTCCGGACCGCAGTGAGGCACAAACGGAGGAGACGTCCATTTGTATGACTCGGGAACTCGAATTTATGAAGGGGGAGCACAATCCATAGCCATTACGTCGCCACGACGCCGATCACAGTTCCTTCCCCCGTATCCAGACCAAGGTCTTCTCATAGACTGAGTCACTTAGTTTCTGGCCGACAGTGTGACGGGATGGTCAGGGGTAATATCTACACTCCCAACACTGGAATAAACCATGGATATCCTTGGGGGTTATAGAGGGGGCGGGGCGCTGGCATGGTTCGACAAGTTGCAATTCGTGGGCAGACGGTACTTTCATTCGTCTTCGGTGGGCAGCCTTGTCGTGAAGGGCAGAGGGATGATCCTGCCAGCTAGTAGTAGTACATGAGGGCACCTAAGGCGACTAGGTCATGGAATTTCGCAGGGAAACGTGAGTTTTACACGAGGTCGAGTCAGAAGCTGAAACCATTTACAACGTATGGTCTCTACAACATTCGTCAAGAAGGAGCGCAGAAGGCTCTTATTGTTGTATGCGTATCGACCAGTCTAACAAGGGAAGACAGAAAGCCTTGAACTCAATTCTTCGACCCGAGGTCATTGCGATTTCTACGGCCTACAAAGCTAGAGGTATCTGCAACGGAAACACAACACCAACGAGATGGAAGTCTCATCCGGTCTAAGTAAGTCTCTACTGCTTAGCCTCTACTGCTCTGCGAGTAGTGGACGATCTATGCTGGTGTTATCGGGTACCATTTATCCCACATAAGATTGGGGTCGTATCTCTTCTTCAGCGCCTGCAATCTTGGCAAGTTCGATCCAAAGACACTCTTGGACTTCTCAGCACCCCCGGAGACATTGGCATAGATGGCTGTCACGTCTCTCTGCCCATCTGCCTGCACACCTGCTTTGACGCCAGCCTCCCGCAGCTTTTCTCTAATATACGTCGTCAAAGCTGAAGCCTCACTCCTCATGGTCTGATCGAGCTTGGGGTCTTGCCACAGGAAACTCGGAACCACAAGGGCAGTGTTGTATCGCGCAGAGTATGCTGTTGCATCGGCCGGCACCGACGCCACCTTACGGTAATCGCGAAGGTCCAAGACGCAAACTGAGGGTTGGATCTGCGAACCGTACTTTTCTTTCGTCTGCCTGTATCTAGCGAAAATGTCTAGGACGAGGTCCTCATCGATTGGGTAGTCCATGTGAGCGGAGCTGGCCGCGTGACGGTCGAAACCAGGCAACGCCATACCTGGTGGCGTGACCGTGCATTTTGCGTAGCTCGTCATACCGCCCATGGCCATGATAGGATCGAGGTCGAAGACTGGCTTCGCGAGGGAGCGCGCTTCCTCCTCCGGCCCGTCATAGAATATGATAAAGCCTGGGGAGAGGGGAGCTCCCGGGGGCGACATCAGAATCATCATAATCTGTAACTTCCCGTTCGCTGGCTCGATGGCTTCCGTGTGGAGCTTGTTCGCAAGCGAGACACACGCCCGTAATTTATCGGGAGGGAAGAGGAGCATCTGCCTGTGAAGTTGTGTTATGGCTCGTTGATTGCAATTGTTCAGATGTGGACTTACATGAAGCAAGGACCTTGCTCATGTGCACGATATTTGAATTCAGTGCATATACCAAAATTAGGACCCCCGCCGCGGATGGCCCAGAAGAGGTCCTGATTCTCGTCTCCGGAGGCGTTGAGGACCTCACCGTTTGCGAGAGCAACTCTAGCTGATACCAGATTATCTACGGTGAGCCCGTACTGGCCTGTCAGCCAGCCAGCACCGCCGCCGAGTGTGAGGCCTCCAATTCCTGCGCCTGTCAGACAAAACTCAGTGGCGATGCTAGATCATAGCCCTACCTGTCTCGTTCACGGCGCCGAAAACGACGGAAAGCCCTTCGGTTTCTGCCGGCTGCTCCAGGTCTCTCGCAAGGCAACCGCCCTGGGCGGTGACTGTCATCGAGGACTTGTCTACGGACGCCTGATTCATTTCTTTGAGGTCTACGGTAAATGTGAGCCATACACCCCAGTCGTAAGGGAGGTCACCGGTCTTACCTATCACGAGGCCCGTTCCAGAGCTGGCGCCATGGTAGGAATGCCTTCCTCCAGCAACGGCGACATCCAGGTGGTGCTTGTCGACATATCGAATGCACGCCAATACGTCTGCTTCGTCTTTCGCGTACACAATGATTCTCTGATGTAGTCAGCTGTCAATGAAACGTGAGAATAACTGTTTCGAGTCCGAACGCACAGCCTCCTTAGTATATGCATGATTCCACCGGTCTATCGCAGCATCATATTCGGTCTGCGATGCGTGGCCCTTGATGACGACTTTTCCTTTGACAGAGTCTTTCAGACCCTGCAGGTCCTCATCCGTGAGACTTGACGCGTCGTTGCGTGACGGCTCGATTTTTGGATCCATCTTGCTGTTGTTTGACCAAGGAAACGATGTACGAAATCTTTGTGTGATATATGTATGTTATAAGGGAGGGTTAATGCCAAAGGTGCAGCAGTGGTACAATGTGGCAGATCTATATAAGCAGAATTGACAATAAGGAACGTCAGCGCTAGGGGTGGGTTGGTCAGCGCTAGGGCAGGCTGATTGGCTGGCCCAAGGAATCCTCCAAATCCTTCAGAGTTGCACCAACCCCACACTGGGGCCCTCATCATCTTTCGTCATCAGCCATATGACAGAGAGGCATACTCGGATCCCTAAAAGCCCTGGAAAGACCTCTCATCCTCCAGAGGTTACAAAATTCACCAATGATAAGTTAACACAACTCTTGGTTTTCCTTCGGAGGGCTGTAGCTCAGAAGAATTGGAAATATAGGAAGGACGACATGTAGCTAGTGACGACAAATGGCTCACGCAAAGAGGACCGCGTCTTCCCTGTTGTGATGCTTTCGGTGGTACTTCGCTGCATGATACAATTTGTGGGCCAGAGAATATAAGAAAGTGGATTTTATACCTAACGAGCATGTCCGCCAACTATTCTACTGCTAAAACAAATGATGCCGTTCTGCGAGAACCGCATTACACGATGCCGCTGCGAGAGGCTTCCGAAAAGAAGTTCGTTCGTTCATTCATATCTTCATTCATACAGTACAGCGCAGTACACTGGCAATCAACAGATGTGTTCCTCAATTTTCATCCGCAAACGCGCTGAAGAGCTCCATTCATAACACTATATCGTACCCTTGTCACTGTAAGGTAGCAAATGCACTTTCGACTTCCCCAGCGCCATCACCGAAATCAAACCATTCTCTTACGCTAAGGTTGGGAACCCGCCGGGTTTCAAACTGTCGATGAAGACCAGTTTCCGCACCTCGCATGTCTTGGACAGCTTGCGTGTTGAGAAGGTATAGAAGATGCGGATTCCCCGTTTGAAGTGTCCGCAAGCGTATCTCTGGATCAAGGCTCATGCCAATTTTGTAGAACGTTGTGTTCTCCATGTGGATCAGGTACAGGTAGCCTGGGGAATGGGGCTCAGTCCGCTCACGGCGGATATTTTCCAAGTCAGCTTCGATAGCTGGAGGAGTAGGTAAAGCTGCGGGTGAAGCTGTTGTCACAGCTGTTGCACGTCGTTCCTCGGTGTCAATTAAAGCTTCGAAGAGCGGGAAGGATTGATGTTCTACTGTTACACGGCGTAGGGTCGGAATGAATGGAGGGTGAGGTATCGGTAGCTGGCGAAGCCGATCTTGGAAACCCACGTCGGAAGTAAGTGGCTGCCATTCGAACCAATGGTCAAACCCCTGCTGGAGACGAGCCATCATGTCCTCTGGAATTGAAAGGGCTCCATTTCGAACAGGGCCTTGTCCAGAATGACGCCTGCCGATACCTACCTGAACAAAATGACCGGGTCCACCGTGACCGTTGCAGAGGAACCAGATGTATGCTGTAACTTGAGGGTCCGCAATATCAGCCTCGAACTTCGCGCGGACGTTGACATGGGTCATGGCTCTTGGGAGACCCCAGAGGTACTGTGGAGAGAGGTAGTACCAGTGGTTTGGGGCGCTAGCGCTTATGTTCGTTGCAATCCCTTCGTTTCCAACCCTCACTATGTAATGAGCTCTTGCCATGTTCGACTGTAGATGATCAAAGATGAACGTGCCTTGCGAGGCTCTGGTGAGCAATCCTTGAGGATATCCCTAAGCCATAAGACTATCACAATAGTGGGTATGTCGGTAATACAACAAGAAGCGCGCAATTAGGCAGCAGGATACTAGAGAAACAGCGACATGCTAGCGGCTTGGCATGTCATGAAGATGTACGTTAATGCATACGTAGGCTATAGCACGGGTACTCGTTCCTACTTGTCAGGAATCTGTCATCTGTGGGTGTGAATTGCTATGTGTTTGCTTAATCTGCAGGTCTAACCGATCAGGGCGTAGTGTACAGCACGAAGGGAGGGAATGAAAATGCCATACCTATAATATAAAACATGAAGCTCAATCTCTATATCCCTATTCTATATTTCGTGTCTACTTTCCTTCCACATCTCTTGGAAGCTAAGCTAGGGAGGCTACATTAACCTAGAGGCTTGAATCAGGAGGAGTTCGGCCCTTTGCGTTGAACCGTGTCTTACACGATGGTCTCCAGAGGTGAGGAGGTGATACTAGCCATCTGGGTTACTAACAGATGTATTAGAGGTTTTCCAGGTACTAGGCAGGTCTGGAGACATAGTAATGATCCGTATTCTCTGATGAAACCATGATAGCTATCTCGAAGACTGGGTCTATCTTATTTTTCTAAACAGCAAGAGTGTAGTCTTACCTTACATATGTTGTACGAGTCTCTAGGGCCGGCATCCTTCTAATCAGCAGTGATCAAGTAAAGAACCACTTTACCCACGGCGTGCCCGCTATCGGCCCTTCCGAAAACTTCCTTGTAATCTTCAAGCCGCCAGACACTGTCAGCGACGGGGTGACATTTACCCTCACTGACCAGCTTCGTGATCTGCTCCCAGTGTGTTCCGTTGGGCTGCATGATGAAGAAGAGAATGTTGACATCCTTTGCCGTACAGCTAACAGGTCTCATCTGCTCTGGCGGCTGGACAATACTGATCAGCAAACCACCGTCGTGAACAGGTTACCATGCATCTTCACGGATTTGTCTGCCACTGCAGGCAATGACGATGTCGACCTGATTTTGGGGGTTTAAACCCCACTCGCGAAGGTTGATCGCGCGATACTTGATGGCCTCTTTCGCCCCAAGGCATTCTATCTTTGGAAGAGGAAGATATCGCAGTGCCGGTGAGGAACTCACTTCAGAGACTCCCACACAGGGCCCCTACTCCCATGATTTCCAAACTTGATTCATGCTTTGATTTCGTTGATTTCGAAGACTTTGATACCATGAAGCTAGGTAGCGGTACTACCTAGCTATTTTGTTCGTACAATTTGAGATCTTGGGTCGAGGAGGGTCCTATGGAAAGAACTTTCTGAGTGTGTATTGATTCCGTATGACTCATCGGATCAAGCCAGTCTCTTCTTATACCTCGCCTTCAAGTATGGTAATACAACCTAAATCCGGGTTTCAATCCAAAGGTGCGGGATTCGACAAAGCCGGCTATTATTATGGTTTCCTACGTCAAGGTCTGAAGGTCATCCAAGGTAAGAATAATTGGGCGTCTATAAGGTTCAAGGTTTGTATATTTGACTTTGACACTGGTGAAGCCACTTGTACAAGGCAGCCAATCTTCGAATTTCAGGGGAAAACTTGGTATATTATGCATTGTTTCCTATATCAAGCATTTGTTTATCTTCTTCCTTGCTATCTTGCTCGCCCTTCCTGCGCATTCAGCTAACACATCATTATTGCCCACCACTCGCATCCAAGCTTGAAAACGCATCTGTACACGCGCAATATCGAGAACCAAGTAGGGGAGATTCAACATGCCGCAGTTTCATGCGAAAGAGTCTAGCGCAGACGTACAATATGATACTCAAAGACCATCATGGAAGACGGTTCTCCATCCTTTCCTCATTGCCCTGGGTACCATCACATCCGCCATCCTACATGTCGTACCATCCATCTTCCTTCGCCCTATATCTCCCCATTGGATCATTGTCCCCTTTGCGATCCTACATCCTTTGTGGCTCATTGGGTTGATCGCCCATACGCCACCTCGTAAAGCCGCGTGGGTGGCGAAAACATGGGCAGGAAATTGCGAAGTTGGGCTCACGTGTCTTACGGGCATCGTGTGCGCATTGACGCTCACTCTAAAGTCCCTGAACCTTCTGATTATGATGCACACGCATATATATCCCGGAGTGCCGATATATGAAGCTGGCAATGCCTCCGTGGAATACGAGTGGGCGGGTTACATCTACGTGCTCGCCTTGACAGGTGTTATGTTGACGATCCCGATATATCTTCAGTGGTTGCCAGTAATGTCGATCGTTACAATATGGACGACGACTATCAGATCTACTTACTATGATCAGAGGGGAAACCACCTCTACAACAGCATTAACAAAAGCACTGCGCCCGAAGGCTGGTATGAGGCGCCATCAGTCATCGACGAACATTCGTCAGTCGAACTAGGTGCGAAGGAAGAAAAGGCCACAATGTATAGCGACTGTGATGTTCCCGATACAGCTTCGTGGGCCCAGGACAAACGGGAACGTCTGAAGGATCTCAAAGACCGACGAACCGCCCTACACGTCGCACTCGATGATTTAAGTGAGCTTGGGGCTCTGAGGGCTGAATGTGAGAAGATTATCGGATTGGCGAACGAGTTTGTGAGGGATATGGACGTCAATGTGGGCACCTAGTGGTGGTATAACGAGGCTCGATGCGTGAAAGTGGTCTCGGATAGGAAAGAACGATCCATATCCACGGAGACTAAAGTACTTTGGTCTTGCTTGTGGGTGGGAGCTACCCTGGATCTCTGATGTTCTAGGTGAGCTGCTGCCATGGATAAAAGTAGAAATGGAGGTTACGGAAGAACCATTTTGTCATGAATGAGTCCAGGACATTGCTAAAGCACATTCCAATCAAGAACGCAATATGGTCTTTCCCACACATCACTGACATTTCCTACTACCTCCTCTCACCCCAGTCACTGTGCTTTCATCATCCTACAGCGTGTCAGCATTGACTAGAAGCCCACATCGGAAAACCAATCTACACCTCCCCCCCCAAAAATAGTCGCCCCTGTCAAGCACAAACTATGTATCATCCAGTGATCGTGTTCTCAATGGTGCACTGTATCCATACATCAAATGATAGGAATTCCTCGATGACATAGGAAGGACTCAACACCGGAAGATCCGAGCCGTTGAAGCGTGGCTGGAAAGTGGCGCCTATGGTGAGAGAAATGTAAAGGGGTTTGGCGACTTATATAGACCCTCATCGAATGATCTATGAAGGTGGTCGCTTGAATGGATCAACAGCCTGATACAAGGGGTGTTATGATAACATTATTCTTCCCCGACACGGAAACGGCGATACTACTTTTGATCAGTGCATAGGCATCAGATCACGATGTAGTGGCATTTCATATGACACCGAGACCTATCTCCCAACTACAAGAAACCCTTGACAAAACATATCTCATCACAAACAAATGGCGTAACACATTCCACTCTCCCATCCCCATACCCATCTACTCACATCGCCAACACATGTCATCCAAATCAGTAAAGACCTCTTTATGATTACAAACCTTCGGTCTCGAACGATGAGGCAAGTCGAGCGTCTTTCGATATCCGTCGTCACCGCCGTCCCGCGCCATGTTCATCCCGTCCAGCCAGTAATAGCAGTGCTCGTTGCACTCGTCGGGTGCGGGACGGGCGTTGGGTGGTTGCGAAGCGATGTTGCGTGATTGACCGTTGAAGTGGTATGTATCCAGAGGGCGCAGGAGGCTAGATCCAATGGTGTTAGCGGGATAGGCCGTGATTGTATGTTTTGGATTGGAGCAAATATAGTTAGCGAGCGTACTCCTCTATCCGTAGCGTCTTACTGTTATGCGCATACGTGATCGTATAGCAAAACTCATTGTCCGCATCGTCATCCGCGCACAACTCCTCGTTCTCCCGCTCGTGCGCATCCCAGCACTTGGGCACGTTGTGCTCGATCCTCGCGTCGTCGTTGCAGAGGAACTGCGCGAGGTAGGCGTGTCCGGTGTGGTAGTTTGTGTAGTTGGCTTGCATGTAGTAGCCCCACCGGTCGTAGGTTGGCGCCTCGCAGTAGCATCGGGTGACGCTGAGGGTGTCGCCTGTGATGCCGTTTTTGGGCGCCTTGCCGTGCTCGATTTTGGGGGGAGCGATGTCGCGGCCTGGACAGGCTTCTAGGGATGAGGGGCGGAAGTCGGGGCGTGCTAGTGCTGAGAGGAAGGTGAGGAGGAGACTGATGATTAGGTTGAGATACATCTTGATTGCTTGGAGTGGTGTGGGTAAGATTGTCAAGATGGTTGAAGGAAGGTTGCGAGAATGTGATGTGCTGAGAGAGGGCCGAAGAAGGTTCTTTTTATGCCGTACGAGGAATTTTGAGTTCAGGTGCTATCGCCTTGAGTCACTTGTTGGGTCGTTGGAGAACAAATTCCTGATAAATTCCACCATTCCCACAGCCTTGTCTTGCATCAAGCCCCACAGAAATCCCCATGTTGAGCAAGTGGCTTGAGTTTAGAGCTTATAAGAACCGAAAGCTTGGCTTCGCCAAAAGCCTTAACCTGGACGATGGCTTCAACCTGTAATTATGAATGGCAGCAATATCTTCTCATAGGGATTAGACCCACAAGGGTCCTTCATTTGCAATCTGATGTGGGTACTCAAGTCCCACTGGAATCTCGATATCACCTATGAATGCTTATAGGTAGTTTCACATATGAGGAACACTTGTTTCAAATCCAATCATTGTGTACTCTTGTTGGAATAGCGAGCAGTCTTTGCTTCACTCGGTTGCATGGACTTCATAATAGAAGTCTGGTAGAGTAAAACCCCACATTGATATATCTACTTACATTCCTTAACTTTCACTCACCAGTGAAAATAACGATGAAAACCGATCTGACAGGAAGGAGGGTTGACATTTCTTTGTGTGTGCGCTTTAATGCGTTGATATTGGAAAAGAAAGGTCATCGTTTCGATACCTTTTCTTTGTATATATATACTAAACTCATCAGGTCGTTGCAATGAGGCTGATGCTTTGAGCTGAGCGAAGTAGGACAAGTACGAAGTCCGTTCAAGGGGGTGAGCTTATTGCACCCACCAAAGTGAACGATTGTCCTTCACCGCAAGACCATTAGTGCGCTTAGACCAGCCTCTTCCCGAGAGATATTATGCAACCGAGGATGAAACAAGGGGTCGATCATGGCTTGGACTCCCCATTTCACCTAGATGATACTGAGTTCTGATGATCAGAGTACTTGGGAATAGGATGCCATTGTCAGATGTCTGTAAGTAACCTGGGAGTCTAGGCGACGAAAGACCACACTGATGAATGACCCTACCATGTGAAGCAGGAACAAGCGATCAATCTGGGTTGTAGCTGCCGGCGCAAAGGTCGGTGATCTGGCATGCTTTGCCACGAATGCTGAGTTGCACCAAGTTGGTCGATTTCCATACTAGGGGGTATCTGATAGCTCTTGACCCGCCACAGCGTTGATAGGTCGATCAATATCAAACCTTGGCAATCCTACGCCTCTGCCAGAGTATTATTTGGCGAGGGCAGTCAAAAGTTATGCTGACTATGGGCGAAGACTGCCTCTTGCTCGATGGTGCCTCAATGATAGCAGCATCACCAGAATGGCAATGTTCAGAATATATACAGGCCATATATGGCTGCTCGGAGGCTAAGTCGACCGGCGAATGGATCCGTACTCCAACTTTGGCTGCATAATTGGTGTAGAGCTTTATATTTTGGTGGAATTATCGCTTCGCACCATTGTATGCCTGAACACATCATCTTCGCAAAATGATTTCCATCTCTTCTCAAGCCCCATATTCATTGTCCTCGCATACCGGTTGGAAAGTACCCAACATCTTTTAGGTGGACCTTCAGGTGTGCTACCTCCTTCTGATACCGCTTTGGCTGCCACGATAAAGGGATCTCGTTGATATGCTCTTTCCTGAAGGTCATCTGCTCTCCACTCGAAAAGCCAACCCAATCCTCCAATCGGTAGGTATCTTGGGCGATACTCCAGAATGTGCCGTCTTTGATCTTGGTGATTCGGAAGTATATGGCTTCGCCACAATCGGAGGTGGAGTTATGAATGACAACCCGAACGATACAGCTTGGGAAGAGATAGTGCGCCATCTGACGAGGTAGGATCTGGCCGGACCAATCTGTCGCTTCATCCATGACGACGGGGTTGATCGATCCTGGCATGTTGGTTATCTTTGTACACAATTAGGGGCTGTAAATGCAGACTGCAGACACTAAGGAGGAGCAACGGGTAGGAGGTCTCCGCGTAACAAGATCTCTTGAATATATGAAAGATATCGCAGCTGGGTGAGAAGAAAAGGATGATGGCTTTGGCAGGATGTCGCTTATAATCTCTGTTTCGTACATATGTTTCATACATACGCTAGTACTAGCTCAGCGCATTGATACTGGCCCACTAGTGCTTTTCTTGTTTACTCCATCAGCATTTCCACCAGAACACGAAAAGATACAACCCACCTTGCCAAACTCTGTCTCCTTGGCACAACTATATCTGTACGGACAATCCAGAATCTAGAGAAAAGGGGGCCGGGAAGTGTCACCAAGTCCTTCACGCGTCCGCATCACTCGGCCGATGTCCCGCAGATCATGGTCTCAGTCCGCATGCTCCACCATAGGACTAGGAAGCGCGTTTTCGTTTAGAGGGGCACAGGGGGTACCTAGGGCTGTGTAGTGGGTGCTTGCGATATGATTGGCTTCCGTAGCGAGGCGCTATTGGTAGCCACTGCTAAGCCATAGTAAGGCCCCCTAACGAAAGGGAAATGAGTACTGAGGATAGTAGTAGGGGCTGAGTCACAAAGAATGGCACTCATAAACATGGAGCGAGACCCCAGATGTGACTCCTGTGGTCTTCTGTAATCCTGCCTTCTTCGGCTCTCGGTCACCTTCTGGGACTACCAATCCTTGCTCTACAGCTAATACAGCTTGAGACACAAGATGGCTACGAATACCGAGTTGTGCCAGCTCAAGCCTCGCGAGCTTGCCCTCTACTTCCGCAGACAGTCAAAGAAGACAAGCTCGAAGACTGTGGCAACTGAGCTGCTTCAGTCCATAGAGCAGGAGGCATTACCACCAACCATATTTGGCATTTTCTTGGCTTCCGCCGATGCGCATCATCATCCTTTGGCCGACGCGCTCTGGCAGCAACATTCGAGACATGTCCGACATGTCGCTATCCTACGTTTCGGGGAAGCCATGAGGAGTGCGAATTGGGAAAAGGCTTGGGACGAAGTTGGGGCAACTCAAGGTCTACTGTCGCTATTCACTCAAATATCCGTTTTTGAGGTTAGAGAGCTATCCAGAAGTATTGGATGCTGTAAAGGAAAATCTGGATACTATGGCGAGGAAAGGAAGCAGCGAATAACGGAGCTAGTACGAGGGCTTCTCCCTTCAGCCTATCCTGGTTCAAGATACAAGAGCAGCGACCAGCGACCACTTCTTTACCATTACGCGCAGCTGGTCCCGGCTTGCACTTCTGGTTTTGTGGAGGAAATCCTATGTCAAAAGTCGCATCCTCTGCTCGAGAACCTGCCAACGAAGTTTGTAGTATTGTATCACTTCAAATCTCTACGCCGCCTTGTTCTTGACACCATTTCCCGAAAAGACTCATTTAATCCTGGAGCGGCCGAGCATATTCTCGCCAAATATCTACCTCCGCTATGCAAGTCAGTACCGCCGACAGCAGGTGCAGAGCCAGGATTTTCCGCTTCTATGACCTTCGCAGTGACCGTGCTACAGTATTTGGCCACCCAAAAAGATACCCATTTCCCAGCAGAGCTTTTCCTATCGGAGCTTATGGAACCTCTCATGCGTCGACTGGGATCGTGCAAAACTGACTGGAATCGAATTCGAGAGGTTGTCGAGCTTGCGATTCAATATCTCGAAGGAAATCACAGGGCAAGGGCTCACATATCGTATGCCAAAGGATCGTTGATATTCTATCTCGCCATCTTCTGGTCCCAAAAGGCTCCCGTCTTTGAGGAACAACTCGTCAAACTTATACATATGGAGAGTCAACTAAACCAGATAAAGTTAACGTCTTACCAGCCGCTTCTTCAATCAGTCAAACGACCGTTCCGGTACCGTCTCCTTCGTATGATCTGTCTACACGGTCCGGATGTCGGAGTTGACATCGATAGCATCAAGGGACTCAAAGCTATAGCCACAGTCTTATGGCCCATCAATATCTTTCACATTCTACACCGAGATGATGGCGTATCTTTGCTGAAGAGGTTGATTCAGATCCATCCAGACCGCGATTTTCTGGATTTGGTTTCGATTGACTCGGGGTTCTCTGACGCTAATGTGCTCTTGACAAAATTACAGCACGGAACGGATGATGGCGAAACACAAGCGCAAGCAGCTATAAAGGCACTGCAAGCAAAGGCTGCGAAGAGCAGAGAGCAAACAGACCGAGCATCTTTCACTCAAACAGCGCTCTCCCATGCCATTGCGAGCGGGTCTCTAGATCTCTTCAGCCGTGTAGTCCTCTGGATGAGGCGCTTCCAGCGTGATCCGAAAACCGTTACAACCATTTATACGAGCGATGTGTGGAGTTCACGTGAGTGCGTTGCTCTCCTTAGTGGCATCCCACAAGATCTGAAAAATAGGAACGCCTCTTCCGTTCGAAGTATAACAACGAAAGCTAATGAAATCATTATGGAAATCCTTGAGTCGGCTGTTATGTCCCTGAGGGAACCCTCTTTTTCGGCCTTTGACTGGACCCGTCCGCTCGCACTTTTTCGGGAAGTCATCCGGTGTCGTATGCATCAGGCAGGGCGACTGAAAAGGAGGCTCCAGCTTTCCGAAGATGATGTGTATGAGGCTCTTTGGGCTGACACAGCGACGATGTTGCTCAAAGCAGAGAAAATGGGGCTTGCACAAGAGCACGAAGCTCTAAGGTTCAACCAGCCTCACGGTCCTCTTGCCTTCTCCTTCCTTGCAGAACCCGTGGAGCCTCCACTTCCTTCGTCATTTCACTTCCTTGACAATCTAGCTCGATCGCGGGACGAGCTGTGGCAAGTAGTCCGCCCTAGGTGGGATCCCGCCGTTGCCGCTCTCAATCCACCGTGGCCAAAGGGTCTTCCAATCCAAAGCTTGACGGGATCGTACATCGTTGCTACAGATTCAGCTTGGAAACAGACACCCTTCTTGGCAGACCGTGCCACTCAGATAGTCATGCTCGGACCAGCTCACGCACTCGAAGAGGTCGACGTAGACGATGAAACGAAGAAGGCAATTGGAGAGTTTGTAGATGCTTTCGACTTTGCATTGTCGATATTCGTCATGCAGAGTCCATTGAGCAATGGAGAAAGAGAGTCCAGAGTGTCCGCTGCATCATTACATGCTGTCAATCGTCTGTCTCGCGAATCCATGACCGAAGCCGAATTACGATCGTTCTGGAAGGCCGTCTTTCGGAGAGCTCTACCGTCTGTAGAGCTTCCTCGCTTCAAAGACGACATCACTGAGGACTATCCTACCATTCCCACGGTACCGGACCCCTTCGAATTCACAGAATGGAACCCGAATCCTTCATTTCCAAAGATCCTTTCGCGGAAGCTGGTAGCCACAGCTTTGGACTGCATGCTCGTGGCATCGCGGTATTTGCAGTGGGATTCCAGGCACCGCTTCCAACTTCCAGATCCTTGTATTGAAGCCGTCTCACCCCCAAATGTTTGGTCACACGAACGCCTGGCTAATCTCCGTAATATCCCGCCATCAGTACGTGAAGGCCTGGTCCTGACTGCGCTGCTCCTGCAAGCTAGCGATGTAGAAGGAGCATCGAGGTTTCTTGCCACCCCGTTTCCGTCCGCAGGCAATTTGCGATATCCCACACTGTTTCTCGATGAAGAATTCTTGCAAGCCGCAGAAAATTTCAGGCCCAGTTCCGTCGACGTCCTCTCCCGCTTCATCAATATTGTACCATCGACACTTTTATGTTCGTTGGCCCATTCAGCACTGGAATTGTTGTCCAAAACACCACCCGAGTCAACGAAAATCATCAGCATGGAGAGCACAACATATGGAATATTGAGGCTACTGTCAAGAAGTGACCGACCTCAGCTGGCGACGAATTTGATTATACGCATTATAGTGGATCGCCCATCTGCAAGCTCATGGCACCGCCATTTACTGACCAAAAGTCTAGCGAGCAACCTTGCCTCCTGTGTTGCGAAAGATCTCATCGAGTCCTTCGCCTCTCAAGTCAAAGAAAAGCTAGAAAGGCAAGCCAGCCAGCCTAGGCCTGAAATGGAAGTCGATAGCTCGGCTGCCTCACCAAAACCCTTGATAAAGGTGACAACCGTCAAGTTTCTGGCACAGTTCCTCGATGATGCAAATTTCGTCTCCCCTCAGTTTGCTGTCGGAGTATTGATAGATCTGTTTCAGTCAGCGACACATATTGACATCCGTGTAGCCGTGGTAGATACCATACTTGGAAAGCTTGCCCGCCATGCCGACAGCGACTCGGATGGTCTTATTGAAGCGATAATGGAAGCGCTCAAGAGTATAGTCCCGATCATTGGTAGTCTGAACGAGAGGCATCACGATCAATTGTGGGCAGAAGCTGAGAAGACCGGCAAACTTCCAGAAATATACGACGACGTTAGTCCAAATGATCCTGCACCGATCCTCGGCATGGTGCTCCATGCAGTCGTCTCGCAACGCGTCAATTCTAGGTCAACACGCCAGCGTCTCATGGAAAGCGTTCTACTGCCAGCGATTGACTTCTCCACACCAGAGAATGCCCGCTGGGTACGGACCTTTGTCCGAAAGCATTCACCGGAGAATCCGTCAATGCGTCCGCCATTCTTCCCTGTAAAACCCGCCATTCTGGGTTCATTGGTATACAAACGCTATAGCCTAGGAGAAGTGCCGGAACCAATACTGGATCTTTATCACCAAGTAATCCTTACAAATCTAATGCCTCCGTCAGACTTGGCCACGCTCAATAGGAGGGTAACCAAAGATGCCGATCTACGAGAGTCCAATGAGGGCCAGCATTGGCTATCCTTGTATGGCCGAGGAACGGAGACCCCAGATACCGTCTTTCCCAGAGTGCTTGTCATGCCATGGTCGCCCTCCTTTGATACAGATGGCACCCACCTCCTTCATGTTCAGGATCTTGTAGTCGACCAGGCAATGGCACTCCTCACTCTCAAGGAGGTGTCCTTCAGCAGTTGGCAGACCTTCATGGATGTGCTAGCGCCTCCGGCATGTACATCAACGGAAGAAGTTCAAGACATCTGGCTAGCAAATGCAAAGCCAGTAGTTCAGCGCATCATTGACAACATCGAATCCCTGCGTACCCCAGAGTGGCGAAGGTCTAAGCATCGGAAACCTGCAATGCTACCCGACACTTACGACACTCAGCTATGGATGCTACCTTACCCCCACCTGAACAGGACGAAATATACATCTCGGGGTAAAGCATCGAAGGAGCACAAGCGCTGTGCACCTTTCGGTGCAAGGGTCAGCCTCGCGCTATGTGGGCCTCGTGGCGTGTCTAGTCTAGGCCTAGCGCACCATGGGAAGCTGAAGAGCTTGGAGGAGGCGGTGCTGAGGTGCTCGCCAGAGGACAAGCTGTACCTTGCCTGGTTCCTTGGCTTACAAGCATTCAATGTGGAGGATGAGGAAGATTATCTGACTGAACATGGACCTGTGGAAGAGCATTTATTGCGTGCTGAGTTGGCACATGCGCTCCTTCGCAACGCTGAGCTACCACCAGCCCAAGGAGAAGGCGAAGGGCCTAATACCTCTGAGGCGCTTGGATATCGGGGTAGGGTGTCGATTTTGGATCTGTTGAAGACGTGGAAGGAGTGTGAAATTGAGGAGATTAGGATGCGAGGTTTCCAGCTTTGCGAACAGTGGGATCTCTAGCCCATACTCTGATGACCCGGGAAGTGGACCTGGTTTACAGATCGACGAGTGCGGTCAGGTATGTTTTCCGAGAAGCAGCGCTGGTTGAGACTGAACCCATAAGTTCGTTGATGACAAGGCATATATCTCATGTCGAAGAAAAGAATCATGGTTCAAAGAGAAGGGCTAGGGGACGCTAGACCAAGAACCAGAATCTTTGAAATCTGATATGATCTCTGAAGTGCTTCAATGTTATAAGATACCGCGTCGGGAGTATCAACCGAACAGGAAGCTTGTGTGGACCTTGCGTTAATGAAATACCGTCGTCAACAAGGGCATGATGAGAGCCAGTACTGTTGTGTTTACTTCGGAATAATATCAATCATAGCCGTTCTAGATACCGCTTCTATTATTCTATGTCCCGGGAGATTCAACGCCTCATCTGCGAATCTCACACCACAGTAACATCGCCGCCACCATCCCCACCATCCGCCGGCTCAAGCTGATACCACTTCCTCACCGCCCCTTCCCCCAACTTCCCCCTCGCCCCATCCATCACCTCGAAATACGTACTAGTCCAATACCCGTACTCCTCGAAAAACCTCGGCAACCCCTCCGCACCCAGCACCTCCGCCACGTCCCCCCACGTGAGTCGCTTGACTTCAAAGGCGGGTCCGATCTCGAAATATAACGTGTTGATGCGGCTGCCGGTCTCCTGTCTGAATTTTGCGGTTAGGAGAAGGGAGGAGGGTTTTTTCTCGACGGTTCTGTTGGCGGCCGCGAGGGTGTCTAGGATGTTGGTGGGGTTTAGACGCCAGGGGCCGATGTTGGCGATAAGGGAGAGGGTGGGGGTTATGGGCCAGGTTACTGTTATATATTTCAACTGGGGAGGGTCTGTTGTTAAGTTGTTTTTGAGTGGGGTTAGGGGTATCCATGGGTTTGGTATTGCTTCTGTGGATTTGTTCAGTGAGGAGACGATGGCGTTGAAAGGACCGGCGCTGGTGCTGGGTAGGCCCAGGGAAATAGGTTGTGTTGGTGCGGATGATGCCGTTTGGTGAAGAAGGGTGAGTAGGCTCAGATATACAAGAAAATGGGAATGAGTGTACATGATGGGGAGGTGATGTGAGTCAGATCGACTGCGGATGGGTTTCTTTGAGATCTCAAACTGCAATCCATCGCCAATTGTCGAGAGGTATCCCAAGATGTACCTTGAGACAGATCGCGCGCATGTCGCGAGGGGGCTCTAGGACGGAGTTGGGTGCCGGCGCCTCAACACAGTAAGGTATACTGAAGATTTGCGCAATTGCGCGTCGAAGTGTACGGAGCCAACACGGGTAGCATGGTCCATGGTGGACTACTGCTATACCTAGAGCGTCATCGGAACTCAATATACAGGGGCTCAAGATGTACGATCCATTGATAGTTAACATGTGGACAATATCAACGGCGCTGAGAAACAGTCAGTCCACTATCTCGTGCAATACGGCTCGAAGGAGTAGATGATCACGACTTGTGATAAGCTTTCTTCTTGAGAGAGATGTAATCCCAAAAAAGTTCAAGGGGTCCTAATCAGGGACCCGCTCGGCCGGAGGCATTGAAGCTCAGTCAAACGCTTGCAATCAATGAATCAATCCAAAGATTGCAAGCTCTTCTACTCATACAGAGAAAATGGGCGATTGTAGACCTTAGGTATAAGAAGACCTTGATTTCAAGTAGAGCATACATCCATCGTCGGATTACGGACCGAAGCGATTGTTTGGTAAGACACAGTAGAATACAGTATGGCGAAAAATCAATACTCATATCCAGCAGAAGTTCCTCAATGGTTCACTACACCAGTTCCCTCCCCCATCATCGTCCAGGGTGCTCGAAGACTATGATGTATCCACTGAAATCAAGGAAGCAGCGAGGCTCCCATTGAGAGTTGATGGAATCGTTAAGTGGCTCCTTACTAAGCCATCGTCTAGATAACCGTGGTCTCTGATAATGAATATGCCGATGCTCTTCCTCGCCCCTGGCAGTGTTCCATTGCGTTAGCATCATTTGAGAATAACCTGTACAAAAGAAGCAGCTTATCGCCACTACCTTTAGGCTACACCTGTGACTTACCTGCATACGACCAGCCTGCTTCAGAGTCCATCTCCAACGGCTCCTTCTTGATTACACATTGGGAAAAGATCTCGGTGGCAACACGATAGAGCTCGTCGAATGTAACCGTGTCGGACTGCAAATTAGGCAGACTCGACGGTGCGCCCGGTAGGTACGCAAGAGGGAACTCTTTGAGCATGATAATGACAACGGTGCACGTCCCTGTCAAACATCAGAATTTCGATTCCCAATTCTTTCAGGGGCTCTGGTGGTGACACACCATACGAATGCTTTCTTGGCGTTGTCACCCACGGAAGATCGGAGACTCTACGCACTCCTCGCTTTAGAAATTCGTATTTCTGCCCTCTGCGAGGCTCCACGTCATCCCAATAAAGCTCGTTCATTGCTGCTTGGCAATCGCTATCGATGATTCCATTTCCAATCCAGTCTGGAATTGAGGTGCACCGGCTCGGATTCATTTGAGTGAAGACGATGCTGGAATTGGCGGATGGCAGACTCAAGGATTGAGGCGTGACGGCACCATTGATTGGTGACACGGAAAGGAGAAATGGCAACAACGCGAGGCCCGTCCGCATTGCGAATGGTCGAAAGTGTTCCATGGGTTGGGTATTCACACGAGTGGGGAATCTCCCACATTTATTCTGCGACGGCCACCTGGAAGCTCGGGTGTATCCACGTATGGCGCATCCACAAGCACTTATCTATTCGCGATAGGCGTTGATACTGTCGCCAAACAACTTAGGTTCCTGCAGATCTTCCGACTGAAGGATCTACCTCCAGGATCCACCTGTGTGGGGATCGAGTTGTTTGTCAGTTGTCCCAAAGTACGGAGACACTAGCTCCGATAACCGAGAAGTCAGTATGCTGGAAACAGCCCAAGGATTGACATCGGGTTAATCACGTTCACTGCGAAGATTGCGGCAGCCGCTTGAACAAGCGGCTAAGTATGACTCGACTTCGGCATAGGTGGTAAAAGCGACATCACATGCTGCTTTTTGCGATCTCAAGTCCATAGTTTCAGCATGGTCACATGTCATGCTTGAATTGCCTGTATCCGCATAACCATTAATTGCTTCTATGCAAGGAAAATATTTTGCACGAAATCTTCCTCTACGGCCTTGAGATGGAAATTCTAGAGGTTTTGCTGTCATCCTCCGGACTCCGGAGAAATCATCAAAAGGATTCACTCTCTCAACATAGTCCATACCTAGTCATGGTTCATGCCATAGTCATTGATTTTGAGGATTTGCTTTCGGCTGTATATTTCTTCGATAGGACTCGCAAGACTCATCTCGTCGTAAAGGTTTCGCCAGGACCTGGAGAAGGACGCCGCAAGTGCCCCAGAGCTTGACAGTGGAGTACGGAAGCCAGTAGTTCCGAATATCTGACCTGAGACTATAGGACCATTTCTAGATGTGGACCACAAGGGCCTTGAATCCTTCGGAGACTACTAAGCCCCTGTCTATCGCCCAGGATCATTGCAAAACGCTTCCGACCTATTCTTAGACTGGGAAACACGGAATCACGACCTCAGCCTCTGTAAAACTTTGACTGTCTTGGGATTGTCTAGGTGCTGTGGGTAGGAACACAGAACGTGAAGAGAAGAATGAATCGTTCAGATAGATACTTGAGTAAGGAGATGGAAAGGGTAAGGCTTAGACTCATTACTTCTTACAAATCCTTACCTACTAAGTCAGTAATCGAATCACCTGATCCTCTCAGCCACGCTAGTAGGAGCCTATCTGCCAACGTGGCTGAACCCAGCATGAACGGAAAAGGAACGACTTCAATCATCTGGCTCGGACGCTCAAGCGACATGGTTTTGTAAAGTGGGGGTAGTGATCGTAATCGCGAGTGGCCTGAGATTCCGATCTGTAGGGTAGTGTACACTACGCCTCTAGTCTGATGCAGGCTTGTGTCAAGGAGAGAGGGTGTAATGGGATGTTCGTCGGTCGATGGAGTGTAGACTGCGCCTCTCAGGTAAATGTGTCAACAATAGAAAGTTAGCCTCGGCGCCGAAAGTCCCGGAGAGCGCTAGCGTTAGACATATCCTAATCCAATTTAGGCGTTAGCGTGGGGAAGACTGGGGTTAGCGGTACAGATGGCAGGCGACTATCTTAGCGTTACTCCGTATCGTAAGCGCTTTCTAATAATTTGGCTCATTCAACCAGTGTTCAGGAGGTAACGACATAGTGGCGAAGCAAGGCCGAGAGCTCGAAGCTCGCGCCCACTCGCCTAACCTGATCCTGAACTTCTCCGAGAAGCTCAACGTCCAGCTTTAGAGACGTATTGACGTCTCGAAGCTGCAAAGCTGTCCGCAGTGCGCGATGGCTACATTCGCCCCTACCTTCCCTACAGGCACACGGCTAAAGGACAAAGTGTGCATTGTTACCGGTTCATCTTCCGGCCTTGGTCGCGCAGTTGCCCTCGCATTTGCAGCCCAGGGTACCCGCCTTGTCATCTGCGCAGACTTGAAGCCTACACCGAAATCGGAATTCATGGCCGAAGAAGCTGGGACGCCAACAGACGAAGTGATAAGTCGACGGTACGGTAGGAAGAAAGGGATGTTTGTAAAGACGAACGTTACGGTTGGTACGGAAGTGGAGGCTTTGGTTCAGGCCGCGGTGAAAGCGGGAGGAAGATTGGATGTGTAGGTGGTTTGAGGTTTTTAAAAGCTGTGTGGTGACTATCCGAGATCGAGAAAGCCAGCTAATGATTTTCTTGCAAGGATACAGTATGGTTAACAACGCCGGCATAGGAGGAACCGAGAACCATGGAATGGTGCACGAGATGACGGAAGAGACGTGGGATGATGTTATGAGCATCAATAGCCGCAGTGTGTTTCTGGGATGCAAGTATGCCTGTGCCCAATTCATGGATCAGACGCCCCATACGAGTGGTCATAGAGGCTGGATCGTCAATACCGCGAGTATCATGGGGCTAGTAGGACAAGCTAAGTATGGAGGTATGCTCAATAGGTAAAGTCGCTTGAGTCTCTACTGACGTTGCTTTCTGCAGCTGCCTACTGCGCATCAAAAGGAGCGGTTACTCTTTTGACGAAGCAGATCGCAGTGGAGTACGCAAAATTCAAGGTTCACTGTAACTGTATATGTCCAGGGCGTGAGTCTTTCAACAATTTTTAAGACTTCGTTGCCCAAACTTTTACATCTTTATCGAATCCGGCCTCATCTATTCCGCTGACAAGTCATCTTGTTCCAAATCTACAGATCTTCGTACTCCAATGACGCAAGATCAATACCAAGACCGGGAAATGAGGACAGCCATTTCGGCCCTCACACCGTGGGGTGATGAATGGGGTGCTGCAGAGGATGTTGCAAAGGGTTACGTGTATCTTGCCAGCGACGATGCCGCCTATGTAACTGGAGTGGCACTACCCATCGACGGCGGATATTGCGCACAATGACATCTAGCAAGAACGAGAGCTCTACGTCTGATTTCCAGCGTAAGGTTTGAGTACTTATGATGGTATACGGTTTGCGTGGGGGCTGGTCTGTCCGCGTCTTTGTCGTGAGGAAGCTTGATAGGCTTGACGATGGCACGTAATTCGCCACATTGCAGGCTTCGGAAAGACGGATCGTCAACTGACAATCTCGAAGCCGCAGGGAGTCTTGTTGGGGACCTTTGCGCTGTCGGTGGAGGTAGAGCAGAGGAGAGCGAAATACTTCATGGTCTGGACCACCAACCCACCATGCAGATAGTCGATTCACCTCCGTTTATTCTCACACTACAGCCAAGCTAGTAGAGAGGAACATCATCGATGCCAGCTGACGATATGTACGAATCACGACCGCGGAGCTGTGGGCGTATGCAGAGGGGCACTTGATGCATCCCTCTGCTTCTGCGCTAGTATGTTTTCATGCTGTTTCCCCGAGGCTTACTACGACAAGTAAGCCGGACTTGGTTCCGCTCTCAGGTACGGCGCAGCTAAGGGACTTATGCATCGAAGGGGGCAGTGTAAGCTACCACAGTTTGGGCTAGAGCTGTCCCCAAGTCTGTGGGCATTGAGGTTTACCGTTCAGCTTCTACGAACATCGAAACACGAATATCCAAACGAGGTTTGATCGGCCGTATTGAATCCCATCGCTAGTTCTACTGGGTCGCTACGGACCGCCGGCGGGACTGAGAGGCCACCTCAAACAGGAGATAGAGACGATAGATCGTCATGTTATGGGGTGCGGGGTAGGACTAATGGCAACGGCGTTGGCGCTGATGGAAATTGCCTAGGCCACACATCTACATTAGGACGCTGCACATCATCCCTTGATCCATCAGCTCAAACCTAGGTTTGCGCAAAGCTGATCTCATAGGACGTCTTGCGCGACTGTGCCCCTCTAAGCCTTGTGAGTTTCATCGTTCAGGGAGGGTGAGATATGACGAGAACCCCACCCTTGCCCCACCAACTTCGCAGCAAAATTACTAGGGTTTTGCGATCATGGCGGCAGTTCCGACTCTCGGATCAGCTCTGTACCTCTAACCAGCCCCCCTGAAGAACTCGGAATTGAATTGAGTCACGCTGAGGATCCTGTCGCCCCACATTAATTCCGAAAGTGAACTATGCAAGGCGTACTGAGAGATGGCCATACGCCGCAGTCAGTTCGTACTCCTGGGAAACCAAAGTTGTCGATCTCTGCCTCATATATTCAGCACTTCTGGAAGGGACAGGAGGATTGGGGTAGGACTGCGGAAGCGTAGCCTGCTGATAGTATACAGCTTGCTCTTTCTTATTTTACCACATCCTCTTCCTGTCTGGTCAGCCCCTCTCAATTGCAAGTTTGCAACGCCGCGGTGTGCTCTGCCTATACAGCACCCACTTTTACTCTGTTTGTCTTTGACGTCATCAATTGCCACTACTTGTTCTCGTTATTGTGGTCACCTGTTCTCGGTCGTTCTACCTCCTGCCTGTGGCAAATTTGATCATGGTATCGCAGCCCACAACGCCTCCGCCCTTTGGCGACAAGAATGCTTCCGCTGGTCTGTTGGCTACAACTATCTTAGTGACTGTACTATGTATAGTACTTGTAACTCTACGGTTCGCAACACGAATTTGGATAGTTAAAAGGGTTGGTTGGGACGATTGGTGCATCTTATTCGCATGCGTACGGGTCCTTATCCTGATTTCTAAAACGAAGCGCTGAATACTTCTAGCTTGGACATCCAATTGGAACAGCACTGGTTGTCGTTCAGCTCTCGTATGGCTTTGGTAGACCCGCGTACTACCTTACACCGTATCAATTTCAAGAGTTCTCCAAGTACGCATACGGAGAATGGCTTCAGGTGAGGCCAACAGTGTCACTCGAATTTGGTTACGAAATGCTAAACTGACCACAAGACATTTGCTACGCTCACGTTCACAAAAATCTCCATCTGCCTGTTTCTACTGCGTATCACGATCACCAAGATCTTCATTCGACCTCTGCAAGCAGCCATTCTGCTCTTGGCTGTGAGTAATATTGTCCTAAGCCTTGTGTGGATCTTTCAATGTACACCACATCTGGACAAGGCCTGGAATGATAAAAAACCCGGCAAGTGTTTCTCTAAAGGTCAATTGGAGAGGATTATCATCTCACAAGCTCGTGAGTACGCCCCTCTATGGCCTTGAACATACAACTCAAGTCTAATAGTTATATCTATCATCTCCGATTTCTTTCTCTCCATCTTTCCCATCCTGATCCTTCGCAACGTCCAGATAAACTTTCGTAGTAAGGTAGGTCTCTGCCTTCTTATGGGCCTAGGGGTGATCACCGGTTCTCTGTCTATCGTCCGAACAGTCCTGAACTGGCAGAACGAAGCCGACGATCCAACCTGGGCTAGCATCCCTTGTTGGTACTGGCGCTCGTGGGAAGTCTTCTTCGGGATCGCAGCCGCGTGCATACCTACTCTACGACCGGGCTACAAGTGGCTCAGGGACGTTATTCATACCCGGTTCACGAAGCTAGATAGCGACCAAGCGAAGCCTGGAGCGGGCCCGCCGGTAGTAAGCAAATGGACGCCCCCCAAGCCGTCTGCCTACTTGAAGGATTCGCAAAAGCAGGCGACGGACGTCTCGACCACGACCACGCGTGAGGAGGACATGCTGCCGTTGCATAGCTTGGACCCGAGTATCAGAGCTGGGATGGAGGATTATCCTCCAGCCGATCAGGAGCAGGGATATTATCCGCGCGATCAATTTGGCAATGAGCGGAGGGAGGGGCTGCATATAGCTGGCGACTTGAGCACGCATCGGCCCGGCCATTTCAAAAGATTGGATTCGGAGGCGAAGGTTGGGGGTGGACATGGGGCTGAGGAGGTTGAGGATAGGATTTGATGACTTTCTAGATGTATAGCGAACCAAGGCAAGGTTCTTCACTGAGGTCTTAAGAATGAAATCGGAAAGTACTACAGGGGTTGCTGCACGCGTTCGTGTTAGATCTGTGGGCGAAGACAGACCTGTGAAGAAAGAATGAAAGAATGAAAGAGAGAAAGAAAAAGAGAAAGTGCTGATAATGTCTATTTTCACTTTACCGCTTTTCATTGGCCGGGAGACGCCACTCCCAAAGAGGGGGGAGCTTGCAGAATGCTCACCTGTGTCGACGCAGGGACACAGCGGCGCTCACACTAGACCCGGAGGGATCCAAGATTGAGGAAAATTGGGCAAATTACTGTAGCAGAATAAATTGGAACGTTCTACATTTTCTAAAATTTGGTAACAGTGTCCTACTACATCTTACGGAAAGCTACCTCGATTTACGGACGTTGGGCGTAGATCTTAGAGAGGAGATCCGATAGAAGGGATTCCTACAAAGACCGTGACTCTATCAACTAAATCTTCTCCTACTTCCGCAGAGTAAAGTAGACATGCTTTACAAGGCTTCAAATTCCGAAAAGAAGTCGAACGAATTTCGTGTCTTCCTTCCCCCATGCGATTATTGGACGTGAAGTATAGAAAGACGACCCAAAGGAACCACGACGATATTGTTGTGAGACGCTGTGAAAAGTAAGAATCAATCTTGCCTGGATTTCCGTTTACAGACCTGTATACATACTCAATTGAGCTGATGAAAAGGCCAAGTGCTGCGTGCAGACGCCAGAAATATCAAACACCTCCCTGCCTACCTATAGCCGCAAGGCAAGCGGACAGGCGCGGGTTTTCCGACGATGCGAGAGTATAGCCTTCGTCGCGCATGAAAATTCTTACAGCTAGGTCTGATAGTAACGCAGACCTCTTTCCTCTTATGAGGAGATTCCATGCACCTCATGAAGCTCTCATCTTTACTACAGACACCACAGCACATTGGCCACCACTAAATTAAATTCACGATGTCTCCACTTTGCCGCCTGTTCCTAGCTACCGTGGCTACAGCTTCACTCGTACTTGAGACCGCGCAAAGCGCTATACACAACAGAGACAACACAAGCCTTCTGCTGCCGCTGAGTGGGAGCACCCCGAAGAATGCCTCAACAGAACCACCATTTTTGTCGTTAGCAGTCAATGCATCAGTACCCTCGCTGAATATATCCGCAACACCGCAATGGAACTGTCTAGGGCACGTCTACGGCTACATCACTCTCCCAGCGAGCTGCCAAGATGTCATTGCAAATGCAAGGCTTGATACAATAAACACCACGTCCAAGACATGGGGTTGGGGACAGCGTGGTTCTGGAGTCGCATACGATTACCCGATGCCCCAACGCTTCGTTAGTCGTACGTCTTTCTTTCTATCTCGGACGAGATTGCGTCGACCGATCGTGGGAGAGTGAGTGTATATCGAGACTGACCAAATTGTTTTTCCAGGCGATGGTGCATGCGTGATTGACATCGATCTACCCCCTTTCATCTACCGATCCTGTCAAACCAGCCTAGCAGACGTCGATTTCGCAGCATGGACCCTGATTCAAAAGTGCGTGGTGCAAAACCAACGTCCGCAGAGCGGGACGGTCAGCCAGTTCGGTAAGCAAGCAAGCACGCACTCTATCCCTCTATCCACTACTCTCGCAGAGCGGACGGAGAAGCAAACCGGAAGCAAGCATACATGCATGCATACTGACGACAATGTTTTCCCGAAGGCGGAGACAACCGTATGGAGCTCGCCGTCCATCAGCAGCAACCCACGGTCCGCTGCGGTACCGATGTACCGCCAGCAGCAGTCAAAGGGTATTTCGACTCATGCCTCAGTATCGTGAACGAGATGAATGTCGATAACCAATTCACGACCTTTGGCGCGGCGGGCGCAGATGCAGCCGTACGGCTTCCGTACACACAGCAATCAAGTTAGTGGTCAAGAATTTTCCTACCCTCTTCTTTCCTTTTTGCCTCAAACAGACAACGAAACGAACAAACACGTTGATCCGCTTTTTCGCTGACGATAAACATCTTCTGGCGATAAAGGAAATAGAAAGTACTCAATGACTTTGAGGACCACATCCGCCGGGACGATCAAGACGGCTTGGCAGAACATATGGGAGGTGTTGAACGATGCCGTTTACATGTGCGCCACACAGGGGAAGATGGGATCCCGGGACTCTTTTAGTATGGTTGTAACGTTGATTGATTGAAGTGTAGCTGGTATGCCGACCGACCGTATACTGATGGATAGCTTTAACTAGGGCCTAGTAGACGCCTGTCGCTGGCGATAGGAAGTGGGAAGAACCCTGCAGCTATAGCCACGTTATAAATCCTGTGATAATAGGCTGGGCGGGTACAGGTAATATAATAATTGTTTTAATATATAGTAGGAAGGGAAGTAAAGTAAGTAAGTATAAGTTAAATATATTTTATACTTTTAGTAATCCCTTTATTTATACTATTAAATTAGATTAATAATATACTTATAATAATAAAATAATAATAAGACCTTACTATTAAAGAAATCCTTATTAAAAAAAGAGAAAGCTAGATTATAATAAGTTAAAGTATAAGTAAGATATTATTTATCTTAGTTATAACTTATAGTAATACTACTAACTACTTTTACTTAATAATATATTACCTAGTATTTTATAATAATAGTAAGAAAAAAATTACTTAGTATCTCTATTATATTTATATAATAAGGTTATAACTAGTAGTATTACTTATTATATTTATTTAAATTATCTATAAATATAAATATAAATATATAGATTTAAAATCCTATTAATATTATTTATTATTATTCTTAGTATATAAGTTTACTATTAATATACTTTATTATACTAGTAATATAGAAAAGCTATTATTATTAACTTCTATTATAAAATAAGATTTAAAGGATTACTTAATAATTAGATAAAACTACTTAATACCTTATTATAATTAGTAGAATCTAATCTAGTATATAAGACTAGAAAATACTTATAAAAATATAAGATTTTTATATAAGAAAAGTATATTTAAAAATATAACCCTTTAATATCTTAATAAGTAATAGTAGTTATAAGGTAAGTTTAAGTCTAAATATAATAGATATATATATAAACTATTATATAACCCTTAAACCTCTTTAAGTATTATAAGGGTTATAAGGTAAATATTACTAAAAATATTAATTTTAAATCTAAAAGATTATTTATAATAGTTACTTAGTACTAAAGTATAAATAAATAGTTATTAGACCTACTTATATTATAACTTTATAATAATATTACTATTTAAGACTAATAGAATATAACTAAGTATACTATTATTAGATAACTTATTATATTAGTTATTATTAAAAAAAGATATTATTATTATTAAGATAGAAGTATTAAAAGACTAATACTATCTATTAGTAACTTAACTAATAATAAGATATCTAATATAATAATATTTTATTCTACTAATATCTTTTATACTACTAAACTATTTAATATAATTCTTAATTTATTATATCTCTTATATTATAATATATCTTTTATACTTTTATAATAACTATTAATAGCTTTACTAGATTTATTATATTAATATAAAGGAATCTATTAAATATAAGAGTTAATATAACTTAGTATTTATCTAGTTCTTTAAAGTTTAACTAGTAGTATTTAATAAACTAAATAGTAGAATAGCTTATTTTTCTAATTAGAAAGTCTAATATTATAATCTAATATAAAGATATAACTATATAATTAAGTATAATATTAGGCTATTTTAATACTTCTAATATCTTAATTAGTATTCTAATAAGCTACTAAGTAGCTATTAATAAGATCTAGGTATTAATAATTAGTTATAACTAATATATTAGAAGTTATATTCCTAGTCTACCTATTATCTAATAGTACCTACTTATATATAATATTTCTTATTATTTAACTAGATATATATTTAAGAGTTTTAAGCCTAATAATATAGAGATTACTCTATCTTACTACTTATAATAAAGTTATATATAATTAATTATAATTAAAAGTAGGCCTAGTTTATAAGTTAATATTTATATATTTTATTAATTAGCCTTATAATTTATTAATAGTTATAGTAAATACTAGTTAGATAGAGTACTACTTATAAATAAAGGGGATAGGAATCTATCTATTATTTTCTTTAAATTATAATAGTATCTTAAATAGTATTACCTTCTTACTATTATAAGTACTACTTATAATATCTCTTTTAAAGATATACTTACTATATCTTATTACTTATAATTAGGTCCTATTATATAGATATAGTAGATTAAGGTTTCTTAATAATATAAGTAGTATATCTAGCTTAATATATAGCTTATAAGATAGTAGGAAGGATTTATAAAACTTATAAAAGTACTTAGAAGAGAAGACTTTATTATCTTCTTTTAATATTATATAATTAATACTCTATTATATTATTATATTACTAGGGATATATAATATTATCTTAATATTAATACTAGTAATATCTTTATTAGTAATAGTAAGAATAGTTTATTTTAATAGATAAACTCTTTAAGAGATATTTATCTTAATATTAATATAGATATTCTTAACTAAGTTATTAATAGTATTTCTAGAGGTATAATTATATTTCTAATATAATATATCTTTATTAGTAGTAGGGCTTTTCTAGATATTAATACTATTACTAATAGTAAGAAGATTACTTATAAATAGTCCTATTTTATAATATATAATATCTATTAAATTAGAATTATTAAGTTACTTATTAATAGTAAGATTTAAATATATAACTTTATTCTAGAAATAACTCTTTTAAAGATATATTTTAATAACGTAGCTACTAGATTCTTCTAGAATAACTAGGAGTATTTATTAGAAGTTACTATAAAAGTAGACTACTTTACTCTTAAAATAAGCCTAGTTATTATTATAAATATCTTAAAGGTTATAACTAATAGCTTCTATATTATATTAACTTTATATAAGAGACTTATCTTAAAAGATAATATAAGCTTACTTAATTAACTTAGTAAGATTAGTCCCCTTTTTAATCTTATATAAAGAGGTAGTATTTAAGTTTAAAGGTATTTTAAATTATAAGTAAGTAGTCTAACCTCCTTATAATAGTATTAATATAATATTAGAAGTTACTACTATTAAAGTAATCTTTTACTAGGAATATAGCCTTTTTATAATAGTATTTTATACTATTTTCTTACTAATTCCTCTAGTACTATCCTATAGGGACAAATAAACTGTGACCGCATTTCATTTAAATGGTACTAAAAATTTAATCGCATTTCATTTAATTTTCTATTTCTAAATGAAATGCGGCTCGAACCCTAACCGATTTCTAGGAAAAGTACACCGTTAGAAAGCC
>JAABUY010000985.1_pt1 | contig 42131 bp, 31 predicted proteins | sample 5560271 | NCBI WGS metagenome assembly JAABUY01 (sample SAMN10711886, study PRJNA513374) | rock metagenome | isolation source: Antarctica rocks | place: Antarctica: Victoria Land, University Valley
GAAGTGATCAAAAAGCACATCAGCATGTAAATTTCTTATGTTGGGAGTTTTATGTGCTATTTCTAGTGTTAACCGCCATAGCCTTATAGGCTGCATGCGATGTATGAAGAATAAATAAATAAATAAATAAATACTTTCTTAATGAATAAAAAACTCATTAAAGTATATTATAACAGCAGAATTGATGAACATCTAAAAGTTAAATGTACAGAAGATCTTGTATAAAGAAGATACAATATAGATAATTTTTATAATTAAATTACTAAATACATTGTCAGATGCAATTTATGCTGATGTAATGAGATTTAAAGAAATAAGTATTACAATAAAGTAATATAATTAAATATATTAGATGCACTTTGAGAGTCTATTATTATGAACTTTATTATTAAGTTATTAAAGTCAAAAGACTTAACATAAAAAGTTAGATTCAACAGTATATTAATTATAATAAATAAATTAACAAAGTATACAATGTTTATTTCATTCAAAGAAATAGCAACAATATCAGTATTAATGTATATTATACTGCAAGAATTGATTAGTAATTATAAGTTATTAAAGAAGTTTATTATTAACAGAGACAAACTGTTTATGAGTAAGTTCTGAAAATTATTAACAGTAAAACTGAAAATAAAACATAAGATGTTGACAGCATATTATTTACAGATAGATAGATAGAGTAAATAAATGAATTAAACAGTTATGTTAAGAAGTGATGTTCTAGCTGCTTCTATTGTGTCAGTTAGAACTAGCATCAAAGACTGAGTGAAATCTTTATTAATGTTAACTGCAGTCAACATTCTTCTTAACTTTATCAATCATAATCATCACAATTCATAGACACACAGTCATAGAGTTTCACTAGATAACATAGTATAGCATGAGTATCTTCTTTCTTTTAACAAATTATGAGCTCAGATTAGCAAGAAGCTTCTTAAAGAAAGTGCATACTTTTAGTGTATTGACAGCTTAATATGCATCTTATTAAATAGACAAATAAGCATCTGCAGTAGCTGAATATGTAATCTTGAATCATTAAGCAAAATCAGCACTCTTAGCAGCTTAATATGTGCCTTGTTGAATAGATAAACAAGCACTTATAGTTACTCATCAGAAGCACTGTTCTTTAACAGCTTAATATAAGTCATCAAGACAAATAAGCATTTACTGTCTTACAGAACAAGAGATATAAGACTTTCTTTGTTTTATTTACATTATTTTTTATATATACATTGTTACTTTACTTTATTCACTTCTTATACTACATGTCAACTATCATCATCATGAACTTCAACAACTTCTTTATAAAGCAACAACTCATCTCAATTCGTATTCACAAGAACTGCAATCAATAATTCATTCTTATACAGAGATAACTGATAAAAGAAGATTTGTAAAATGTTGTTGAAATCTCAGTAATTAATATTCTTATTAGTAAATTCTTGTTTTCTCTTGACAATCTTAACTTTGAAAGTCAGAAAATCAATGTAAAGATTTTATATTGATTCATTATCTACATCAATATAGATAATTAAGAATATTTGACAGACAAAATCAGTGTAAAGAATGTATGAAATGCTTTAAAGTTTAAATACAAGAAGAAGTTGCAAATGATGAGAAGACAATATTTGATGAAGTTTATTGAATATAAAATGTCAGAAAATGTATTCATTAAAGAAGCATAAACTTATTTAAGTAAACTTGACAGAAAGATTGCTGCAACTCAGCTTAATATGATCAGTTTATTTAAGTTAAAGTGATGATTTTAAATACTGCTTTAAGCATTATTGAATGAGTATGATGTGATTTACAATATAATTGATGCTTAGAACACTTCAGACATTAAGTAAAATCTGTAAAAGTTTTAAAAAAAAAGATATAACTTAAAGCTAAGAAGATTGCTACTGTTCTGTGAGCAGATAAACAGCAAGAAGATAAATATTTAATGAACTACAACTGTAATTTATTAAATTACTGTGTGACTAATGTCAAGAAACACCACTGAAGATTTTTTAGCTTTAATAATGATTAGCTTTCTTATCATAAAGTCTTTAGATGTTTTCTCTGTTAAGATGTTCATAACATTTAGAACTGCAAATATCTTTTTAATGCTTAACAAAATATTTAAAAGAAGATAAACAAGTTAATTACAGTTAAGTTACACTGCAAGTCAGAATTTAAGTACAAGAAGAAAAGACATAAAGTCTTTAATACAGAGATTAGTGATGACACTGTCTTCTTTTTAAATTTAAAAGATGAAAAAAAAGTTAATGATGAGATTATTGTCTTGTTTAAGAAGACTATTAGTAAGATGCTTAAGTTTAAATGAGTTGCAGACTCAAAATTCTTCTCATATATAACTGATTAACTTTAACTCTTCAGTGACTTTCTTATATGCATGAGATGTTGATAAATTAAAGTTAAGAAAAGACATTTATATTTACATTATTGTGAAGTAATTATTATACAAGTCAGATCAGAGAATTCTGTAAGACTGAGTTCAACATTTTATGTATTTAAACTTGAAGTCAATCTTCTTTTAAGAAAGTAAATGTGCAAAATGAAATTGCATAAAAGCTTTGATCAGCATAGTCTTCAGATGTATAATAAGTGTAATAAGATTATAATAGAAGTGTTAAAGCAAAATGAGATCTATATAATTAAGTATATTGTATAGAGTCTTAATGAATTTGTTTTGATATTTATTGTATATATATTACACTCAGAGACTATCTTTTCTGCTATTGTGTTAGATACAAGTCTGCAGAATTAAATTCATAAATATAATTTTATGATTAACTTCTTAGACATTGATACTGTGTTGTTGAATGAAAAGATCAAGACTTATAGACTTTAACATTAATAATTTGTTTATCTTGATTCTGCAAAGCTGCATAATCTTTATAAGATAACAATTTCTAAAAAGTCAATTCTCATTGTTGAGAACAGCAAGAACATATGTGAGATTTATGTTCTTATTAAGTTTATCAATAAGCAAGATTACACTGTAAGCAAAAAAAAGTTAATATACTCATTCTTATCTTTATTAACATATGCAGTTCATTACTCTTGTCATTTACTAAATATCAGTACTTTCTGAAGATAGTAGATAATCATTTCTGAAAGATGTAAACAATACTGCTAAAATGATGTGATGATGTCTTACAGACATTACAGAAGTGATGACTGAAAACTGAACTTTAAATTGATGTAAAAATTCTTGCTGTACAAAATAACAATAAAATGAAGTTAAGATTCATTTTAAATGACTAATGCAAGTTCTTTAACATTACATTGCAGTATACAGTGTTCTACATATTAATTTAAAATGACATTGTTAAAAGAATTATCTGAATCATTGAGAACTCAGTGTGCACTATAATTAAAGAAATACAGCTATTAATAAAGTTTTAAGTACAGACAGCACAGATAGATGCTTATCTTTGCAATTAAACAGTAATTGATTCATTAATTAATGATAAGTAAACAACTTTTGAGAAAGCTTTCATCAATGTAAAGTCATTTATCAATTACATTTATGTATAAAGATGTAAATACTACAGTCACATTGAATATCAACAGAGTCAAGACAGCAGCACTTAGAGAAGTCAGAACTTTCTTGTGTGTTGAGATCTTAAAATGAAAGAGAAATAACAATAATAATTAAGATATGAATGAGCTTTCAATTAAAATATTTAAAGTTATACTGACACTTACAGCATTCACTGCAAATGAAGAAGATTTAACAATGATTAAATTTAACATTCTTATATCTGTCATCTATGCTAAAGCAGTGAGAGACTTAATTTAAAGAAAAATGTAAAAGAATGTTATTTATATAGAGCTGACAGTCTTAACAATAAATGAAATGTAAGAAAAGACTGTGTCATTAAGAAGAGTCAACATTGTAATTAATAAATAAGTCTTTAAACTTAAGCTGAACACTGATGAATTCTTAAATAAGTTTAAGATAAGACTTGTGACAAAAGACTTCTCATAGATATATAATGTTGATTATAAAAACATTTTCATTCTCACTGTTAAGTTTAACACTCTGTAAGTCTTTCTAGTCATTGTTGCACTTAAGAATCTAAAGTGTCATTAAATGAATGTTAACAACATCTTTACAGAATTCTTTCTGAAGAAAATAATCTATATAGTACTTTCTTCTGAAATTAATGTTGCATTTAATTGTGTTCTGCACACACTGCACAGTCTTTATGATCTTAAGCAAGTCACACAGAACTGATATGAACAATGTATCATTAAATTAATTAAGTTAAGTTTTTATTAAAGCAATACTGATCTCTGTCTTCTTCTTCACAGCATTAAAGAAATTATGCTGCTTCTTTATGTAAATGATATTATTGTAATCTCAGCAAATCTATTATACATTCACTGATTCAAGTAAGCTCTTATGAGTGTGTTCAAAGTTAAGAACTTAAAGAAGATACAGAAAATTCTTGACATTCAAGTCATATACAATTATAAAATGAGAATTCTGCACCTAAATCAGACTCACTACATGAATAAGATACTGAAAAATCTTTATATGCAATTTGATAAGCATAGAGTCATCAGCATTTCACTTAACAAATATAATATTTTTTATTTCATCAACTTAACTGATCAAAGAATAGATTAAAGACAGTATTAACAAATAACTAAAAGTCTAATGTACACAACAATTCATACTTAATTAAATATTCTCTTCACACTAAATTAACTAAGTCAATATCTCAGCAAGTTTGCAGAGCATCATGAACATGCATTTAAGAAACTATTATGATATGTAAAATCAATTATCAATTTTAACATTATGTATAATCTCAGTAAGAGTCAAGCAATACTTAAATACTCTGACTCTGACTATACATCAAATAAACAGAATCAGAAATTAATTTTAAAGCATATCTATATGCTTGAAGATGAATCAGTGTTGTGAATAAGTTGAAAACAGAAATTTATTATTATTTTAATTATTGAGATTGAGTACATAATTATGTCAATGTGTACAAAGATTGAGATCTGACTTGAACAGATGTTGAGAGACATAAATATAAGTAAATATTTTGAAGTCAACTTGCACTGTGTAAACATTCAAGAGAACAAAGCTCATCAGATAGCTTTACTCATTTAATTTAAAGAAAATAATTAAGTCATCTTGATTCTAATTAAGAATACATATATACATAAATGATCAAAGCACATTAATGTCTTTCATCATAACATCTGCAGTCTGCATAAGCAAAATCAGATTCAAATGAACTTTATATTTAGTCAAGAAATGATTGCTGATGAACTTATTAAGTTTCTGTTTAAATGAATCTTTAAGCAGTTCATTGAACTCATGAAACTTACTGTTGATGATTAGTTAAATTCTTAAATAATTTATTGAACTTATAATGATGTGCTGAGTCATTTGATGTTTACTGTCAGTGAGAGTCAATAGATGCAGTCTCATCAAGTAAGAATGTTAAGAAGCAGTGTTCTAGCTGCTTCTATTGTGTCAATTAAAATTAACATCAGAGACTGAGTAAAGTCTCTGTTGATGTTAACTGCAGTTAACATTCTTCTTAACTTTATCAATCATGATTATCACAATCTATAGACACACAGTCATAGAGTTTCACTAGACAGCATAGTATAGCATAAGTATCTTCTTTCTTTCAACAAGTTAAGATGTACTTACAATATTATATTAATGTAAAACAAAATAATTGAATATAACTGCTGTTTATAATACAGTTTATGTACAACAATGTATGAAATGAAATTACAGAAAAGATATTATTTAATGTTAATTATAAATATTATTTAAAGATTTAACAAGAACTGCAAGTGCACAGATCTTGAAGTTGAAAATAATATTGAATATTGTTGAGTTTAAGAAACTGTATACTGATTTTATGAAGAGAATTGAGAAACAGAAGAAATAAACAACAGAGATAAAGTTATATAAGATTGAAGAAAAAATATATTTATATTATTATTTGTTCTATTAACTTTCTATTCAGTCTCTATCTAGGTCTATGTAGATATATTTATAAATAAACAATATATAAACAAAGAAGAAAAGTAAGAAACTTATAAATAAAAGTATTAAGTTATTTATGATTAAACAAAACATCAAAGAGCTAAGTTTTGAATTAGATTTGTTTAAAAAAAATGTAAATACATTTAGTATTTCATGCATTTATACTTCAATAATGCAATCAGTTCATATTAATTCAAATTACATCAATGTTTGTTGAACTTAAAACAGAATATGAAATTGAGAATATTTTAAAAAAAAGAATAATTAGTGAGAAAGTTTATTATCTCATTAAATGAAAAGAATACAATGCTTTAAAAAGCATATAAAAACTTAAAAATAACTTACTTAACTGTGCAAGAACACTACAGCAGTTTAAGAAGAGAATGTGAACATGAAATTATTTTAGAAACTTTAAAAAAAAATTTAAAAAAATTTAAATTATTCTTATCTTTAAAAACATCATTATTATTATCAGCAAGCTCACAAAAAAGATAGAGAATCTTCTCAGTAGCTTTATCTTTTATATATTTTATTATTTTATAAAGATAAGTAACTTTAGCAAAAGTCTGTGTTAATTATTAGATTTAAGTTTATTATGTATGTAATTAAGAGATTTTTACAATACACTAATATATAAATAATTATAGTAAATACATTTAGTATATTTAGAATAATTCTTCATTTTTACATAAAGAATTAAGAGATTAAAACAGTAAATACAGATACTTAATACTGAGTCACTGTCTTTATAAATGAATTGATAAAGATAAAGATAATTGTATATTTTAATTAATTTTATTATAAAAGTTTACAGATTATAAAGTCAGAAACTTTTGTTTAAATAAACTTTAAAGAATTAGCATTTAAAAAGAAAAAATGATGTTACAATTATTGTTTTAATAAATTTATTAAATGTAATAAATTTAGTAAATTATATCTAAAAAGTATACAGCTCAGTGTAAGTTCACAGTGCTTATAAATAAGTTGAGTAAGTTAACTTATAATGCTTATGAATGAGCAAGATAAGTAGTTTAATATATATATAAATTATTTTTCTTAAAAGATAAGTATATTTAAAGCAATTATCACTTAACATATTATTATCTATTAGTTAAATTCTACTGTACTAAACTCTTATATCATAAGCTTTAATCTTTAAACTCTATATCAGAGAAATCTTCAATCAAAATGTAACAGCTTACTTTTTCTTTCTTTAAAAAAAATTTTGTATTTAAAACTATTAATTAAGCATCAGTCTCATTGCAAATCTGTGACAATGCTGTAACAGAATAAAAATGCAGAATTTAAGTAATAAAACATAAACTGAGAATGTAGAAAGTGTATTGTTATATAAAAAAAAGTATAATAATTTAAACTTTAATATATATATTATTATTTATTCTATTAACTTTCTATTCAGTCTCTATCTAGATCTATGAGAACAAAGCATCTTTACAACAAAAAAACTTAAGTAAGAAAATCTTAATTCTGTCTTGCAGACATTATCTCAACAAAGTGTTAATTAATTATTATTGTCTTTTTTGTGCATCAATGAGTCTGTATTGTGTCTATCTCTTAAACATTTACTTTCACTGAACAGCAAATAATCTCTTTTAATTCACTGAATCTATCTCAGTTCATTAAATTATCTTTTAATTATTTAAATATATAAAATCTTCATATCTTAAAATGTTCTTCTGAGTGATCTGCTGTGTAAGATTAAGATAATTGAGTAGATCACTTATAATTAATTATTAAGTCATTTAATAAGTATTAACTGCTGTAAAAAGAGCTTTGCAGAGATCTGTAATTTCAGTTTTCTGAAAGTAATGAGTATAGAAGTTAATGTGATTTAAGTAAAAGAGAAGTATATGCTGCATAGTTTATACTAATTAATTATATAAATATTGCTTGTTGATTTCTGAGACTCTTATGAAGATCAGTTAAACATTGAGACTCAGCATCTTTATGTAAAGCAGAAACAGTGCTGTTGCTTTGTGCTTATAAAAATTATTATAAAGTTAATAAACTGACTGAGATTAGTCTAACTTTTATATAATTGCTTTTTATCTTGCTGACTTACAAATTCATCTTTATTTTCATTTTAAATTTATTTATTTAATCAGTACTTTCTGTAAATTCATTTATTATCTTCTTAATTGTATTTAAAGCTATCTTTACTTCTCTATTTATAGTATTACTCTTTGCTGTAGACTCTTCACTGTTATCAGTGATTTAATTAAGAAGACTGTATTGCATCTATATCTTTTCAGCATTTCATTAACAGAAACTTAAAGTGTTGTTTAGATTATATTGATTATTTATTTAATTTTTGCAGAGATTAAATTGTTAACTGTTTTAAGAAATCTTTGTATTATCTTATGTTTTATGTATAGATTCAGAGATTAAACATTGAATTTCTGCTTTAAAGTAGCTGTAAATGTTTTTTTATAGATTTTCATTATCTTTTTTAAACAACAATTCTGTAGACACTTCAGTAACTTAATGAGTAAGATAATTAATAAGATGTCATTATCTTGCAAACTTTACATTTATAACTTATATAACATGATTGATTAAATCACTGCTGTATAAAGCAGTTAAAATTGCTTTGTGAATAAGTCTTATATAAATAATATAATATATAAAAGAGCTTTAAATGTTATAATGTCTTTCTAAACTGTCTATTGTATATATTCTCTTCATCTTAATCTTAAATCAATCTAAACATTCAATATTTATAATGTTGTCTCTGTCAGAATTATCTGATCATCAAAATATACTATACTCATCAGATTCTCACTGAGATCTCTATAACATCTTATAAAATAAATTAACTTATATTTATCTGATACAAATCTCATTTTATGTCTCTTTACTCATACAATGCATTAACTATAAACTGACTTCAGTCTGTGACAGTTTATCTGTACTGAGATTTCTTATGTAATTAAATTTATGTTATTTACAAAATTAAACATCATCATCTTGTTCTCTAAATGCTTAAATGTTGTCAGCAGTTCTGACACAAAGAACAGAAAAAGAATTGAAGAGAGTAAGAATTTTTAAGAAATCTTTATTTTTATAAGTATTTAGTTATTTTTAAATTCTATGATGTTTAATTAGAAAGCATTCTATAATGTAAGTAATTTATGATGAGAACTTTACAGATTGTATAATGTGTAGCAATCTTTTATATAAAACATTGTTAAATATTTTATTGAGATTAAGATTAAACATTAAAACTATGCATTTAGACTTTATCTTTTACACAGTGTTGATACAGAATGTAAGCAGCTTTAAAGCAGTGAGAATAAATCTTTTATTTTTATTTTTATTTAATTTCATAAAATAAATTATATATCTTTATTGTCTCAGCAATTCACTCTGCAATCAGCTTTTTCAGCAGCTTTACAATTGTGTTTTTCAGTGTAATGAAACAATAACTGCTTAACAGTAAGTAGTTTATTTTTCTGTTTTTTTATAAAATTATTATAATGAATTTTTGAAAGCTCTTAGACATTAATTTATTGACAAAGTATCTATTAATTATTTATATAAGATCATTTTTAATGAAGAAGATCACAATTTTAAGAGTTTCATTTAAAATGTTGTTTAACTTTAAAACTTTATTATTTAACAGTCTATGAATTGTCTGCTTAATCTGTTTTACAGTAACTGTTGAGAAAATATTAAGTATAAAGAATGTAAATAATTCATTATTAATGTCTTTAAAATCTGCTTATCTTTCTTTTAAGAAGAACTTCTTTGTTAAAATTTATGTCTTAATAAAATTATCACTACTTGTGTTATTCTGATCTGATCTTCACAAAAATAAAATGTAAAATGATGCTTATAATTTATTTATATAAAGCTTGCTTCATTATGACAATCTTTATAAATTCTTCTTATAAAAATTATTCAGAGCTGAGATTGACTGTTTAATGAACTGTTATCAGTTTGTGTACTTTATATGTTGTAATTTCTTCTTAAATAGATTTTAAAAGAATTGATAAGATATTTTATTGTAATTTATCTTAATATCATTATATTATTATCTTGCACATTTTGCATTCACAAGAAGTTCTAAGATCCTTAATGATCACTGAGAATTTGCTTATACATATAAATGAATTTTTAAGCAGTGTTTCTTTAGATTCTTGTGAATGATCTGTTGCAGAGCTGTAAATGAGCATAATATGCATACTTATTTTTTCTAATATAAATGCTGTTTAAATCTCTTCTTGTCAAGCTTTTTCAGTGCATAGCACTTACTTAATGTTGATTTCTTCATTAATATTACAATTTAAATATCTATTGAGATGTAGTCTTAAGTAATTACTCAGTGATTCATTGAATTATAGAATTAAATTAATTTCTTAATTATTATTAAGATAAATATAAAATTAATGACACTTTATTGATTATCTCTCTTTCAGATTGACAGTTCTCTTAAAGTAAGTAATGAGAAATTATTTACTACTATTATGATGCAGAGATGTTTCAATTACATTTTACAAATAATATATAAATCTTCTTGAAAGAAATAATGAGCATTGAAATTTCTTAAAAGCATAATCTTTTCTTTGACTTCATAAATAGTCTATTATATAATATGTTAAGTCTGAATTTGTGATCTGTTGCTTTACAGATTATATACATTTATAATGATGATGTTTTTATCTATAAGATACATATGCAGTGCTGTTACATATTGATTATATAATTAAAATGATCAGATATGAACTGAAATTCTTTTACTGATTATAAAGCATATCTTGAATGCTGAGTCAACATCATTTATTAAAATATAATTTTAAAAACAATAAATAAATACTATATATCTGTTGAAAGTCTGTTTCTGTATAATCAGCACTTAATGAGTGTTTGAGTTGACTGCATTTAGAATGAGTTTTGTTATGCTATAATTTGTAAGATTACAGTTAAATTAAAGAATTCAGATATTTAATATAAAGAGAACTTTAATTGTGCAGCATTTTCTTTTATAAAATTTATTAACATTTCATTATACATTAAGTGACTTTTCTAATCACTGCTGCTAAATTTTAATGCAAAGAGCTTAATCTAAATGAAATTTTATGCTGCTGTTAAGATGTCTTGTAAGTAATTAAAGTCTTATTTAATTAATATTGATGCAGTATTTAAAAACTATTCTTACTTTCTTAATTAAATAACTCTAAACTCATCAGACTGTAATGACAGTTAGATTATAATTATAAAATAACTATAAATTGCTGCTGTTCTGACTGTCAAAATCACATATTTCTTTTAATAAATAATAAAAAAGCTTTTAAAGATTTTGTACACTGTTTTCTATCATGTCTTGTGAATTTAATTACAGTTTATACATAAAACTCTTTTCTTAGTGCAGTTCATGATTTAATGTGTATTTATATATATACTGTACTTCATCATCTTTTTACAGACAGACTATATGTAATCTTACTGTTTACAGTTAAAACAGTATCTAATCTGTATATTATGATTGTAAAAATAAACATCATATAACTGAAAATTAATAATCAGTCTTTTCTGAATAATTTTGTGCTGTAATGTTTATGTAAAAAGATTAACTATCATAGTTTCTTTAATTTTGTCTTTTTGCAGTCAGAACTTGTGCTGCTTAAATGTGTGCAGTTAATAAACTTTATTTATGATAAATATAAATAAAATGATCTTAAAAGTAATGCAGATTCTCTGTATAAAAATTGTATTGTTTATATCTTTTTTATTATTGATCTACATAAAAAGTAATACTTCTCAAAGTTTCACAAAATAGTTTTGACACAGAATTTAAAGCTTCTTCATCTGTAACTGATTAAGTGCTTAATTCTTTGTGCATTAATCAGAAATTAATATTTTAATATTATTGTTTTGTAATTATTTCATTGTGTATGTCTCTGCAATCAGAAGCTTAACTATAACAAGAAGTTTAATAAATAATTTGTTTTATAAGTTTAACAGTTATACTTTAATCACAGTGTGTTACAACAACAGTTTAATTATCTAATGAATGTCTTGTGTTGTCATATTTACTTATGTTTAATTCATTAAATCTGATTCTTCTTATATCTTTAGCTGAGCTTAATTCATTAAATCATTACTCATTAACAAATTATTCAGTTTTTTCTTTATTTTTAAAAACTACTTCTGAGCAGAGTTCTTCTTTTGATTTAATTGTATTTAAAGAGTATATACTCATTAAATTATATTTAACATCTTATTCTGTTGTTAATCTATCTCTTTAAACTTTAAGAAATTATCTGTAAATTTATTAAATCTATTAATTAAAGTGTGTCAATCAGCATTAATAAGTTCAATAATGTTTTGTTGCTTCTTATTCTTTTGCTGTTGAGATTTAAGTGTAATTAATGATTTAACAGAGTTTTTACATCTTCTCTGTGTTGTATCTGTGCTCTTCATGCAACAGCAATCTTATTGTATTGCTATAACTAATCATTACAGTACAATACAGAGTTAAACATTTCTCTATAAAGTCTCTGTTATACTTTTATTATGTAGTTTGTAGAACTTTTGCTTTCACTCATTATTTAATTTTACACTTAAGACTTAAACTCAGCACAAAATTCTTATCTATACTTTAATTACAGTTTGCTTCTTAAGTTCATATTCTTCATCAGTGTGACATCATTACAGCACATTTCTTCAATATATAAATCAATATACATCTTCATTTTCTCAAATCATATAAACAATCTAATTACAGCTTAAGTCTGCTCTTTTTATTATCATTATGTATTATGTTTTACAATTATTAACTGCTTTACATTATTCTCATCAGTCTCTCAGTAAAGATCAATTATGTCTTGCAGACATTGTTTAAACTGTATATTTAATTAATATCTGTAATTAAATGTTTTTTATTCATTAATTAAAGTACTGCTTAATTTTCTCACTTTATTGCAATTTATATTTTCTCTTCATTTTGTCTATGCACTCTCTTCTTCATCTATTAACAAATCTCAATCAATAGCAGATGCAAACTCTGTGCAAAGTGAATGTAATGAAGTTTTAAATAAAACTGTTCAGTTTAACTCAGTCTTTAATTGATTCTTATAAACATTAATATGACATACTTTAAGCTCTTTATCTGTTTCTACTATCTTTCTTCTTTACACAATACTGTCAACTGTTTCTTTAAAGAAACTATATATTGTATTGATAAATATTAAAAAAAATGATAAGTAATGCATTAATAAGCTAAATAAAGAAGTAAGAGCAGTTAAAAGAATTGAGATTGAGATAAATATTTTTTTAACTGAATTTTAATATAGACTTCTTATAGCTGTAATAAGATAAGACTCTGTACATTACAGTTTATATATAAAATTATTATTTAATATATTACAGTATTATGTCTGACAATGTTGAGAAGTGATGTTCTAGCTGCTTTTATAAAGCAAAGTAAAACTAGCATTAAAGACTGAGTAAACACTCTATTCACATTAATTGCAGTTAATGTTCTTTTTACTTCTTCTGTAACTCTCTTGATCAAGACATACTCATAGACAATACAGTTTAGAGATTTTACTAAACAGCATAGTATAGTATGAGTATTTACTTTCTTTCAATAGATTATGAGCTCAGATTAGCAAGAAGCTTTTTAGAGAAAGTGCATATTTTTAATGTGATGACAGCTAAGTATGTCAGCTTTTAAGATTTATAATCAATCTGACTTTAGCAGTATCACTGATTATTAAGATTTGTAATAAATCTAACTTTAACAGAATCAGCACACTGACAGCAGCTGTATACACTGATTATTAAGATTCACAGTCAATTCAGCTTTAGCAGTATCACTGATTATTGAGATTCACAATAAATTTAACTTTAGCAGAATCAGCATTCTGTGACAGCTGAGTATGTTTAACTTGAAAGATTCATAAAGAATTGATTTCAGCAAAAATCAGCATTTATAGTTACTCAGAAAGCACTGTTCTTTGATAGCTTAATATGAATTATTGAGATGAATAAGCATTATTATCTCACAAAACAAGAGATACAAAAGCTTTCTATTTGTTTTATTTATATTATCTTCAATGCATACATCATTATTTTACTTTATTCACTTCTTATACTACATGCTGACTATCATCATCATGAACTTCAACAACTTCTTTACAAAGCAACAACTCATCTCAATTTTTATTTACAAGAATTACAATCAATGATTCATTCTTATGAGAAAATAACTGATAAAAGAAGATTTATAAAATGTTGTTGAAATCTTAATAATCAACATACTGATCAGTAAATTCTTAGATTCATTTTCTCTCAGCAGTCTTAGCTTTAAAAATCAGAAAATTAATATAAAAATTTTATATTGACTTATTATCTGCATGAATGTAGATGATTAAGAATATCTAATGAACAAAATTAATATAAAGAATGTTTAAGATATGCTAAAGTTTAAGTATAAAAAGAAGCTGCAGATAACTGAAAAACAATATTTAATAGAGTTTGTTGAGTATAGAATGTCAGAGAATGTATTTATTGAAGAAGTATAAATTTATTTGAACAAACTCAATAAAAAGATTGCTGCAACTTAATCTGACATGATTGAGTTATTTAAATCAGAATAATGATTTTAGACACTGCTTTAAGTATTATCAGTTAAGTATGTTGTGATCTGTAATGTCATTGACATTCAGAACAATTTAGATATCAAGAAAAATTTATAAAAGTTTTAGAAGAAAGAGACATAGCTTAAGGCTAACAAGACTGTCATTGTCTTGTAAACAGATAAATAGAAGAAAGATCAATATTTAATAAATTAGAACTGCAATTCATTGAATCACTGCACAGCTAATATTAAGTGACATTATTGCAGATCATTCAGCTTAAACAGTGATCATTCTTCTTGCTGCTTTATTAAGTGCTTTCTTTGCAACAACTCTTACTTCATTAAAGATTGTAAATTTCTTTCTAACATTAAGCAAAATGCTTAAAAGAAGACAAGCAGATTAACTGCAGTTAAGCTGTACATATTGACTGTAGTTAAGTTGTATTGAAAGTCAGTCTATAAAGAAAAAGAAAAGAGATATAAAGTTTTTGATACAGAAATTAGTAACAGTGATGATGATGACTTCTTCTTTGAATTTAAAGAGAAAGAAAAAATTAATAATAAAATTGTTGCTCTGTTTAAGAAAACTATCAGTAAAATGCTTAAATCTAAATGAATTGCAGACTCTAAATTCTTCTCATACATAATTGATTAACTTCAACTCTTCAGTGATTCTCTTATACAAATGAGGTGTCAGCAAATTAAAGTTAAGAAAGAACATTTATACTTTCATTATTATGAAGTAATTATTATACAAGTCAGATCAGAAAATTCTGTAAGACTGAGTTCAACACTTTATGTATTTAGACTTGAGATTAATCTTCTGTTAAGAAAGTGAATATACAAAATGAGACTACATAAAAGCTTTAATTAACACTGTCTTTAAATGTATGATAAGTACAGCAAGACTATAATAGAAGCATCAGAATAAGACAGAGTCTATATAGTTAAATATATTATAAAGAGTCTTAATAAATTTATTTTAATATTTATAGTGTATACATCACATTCAGAGATCATCTTCTCTGTTATTGCTTTAGATGCAAGCTTATATGTTCAGACTCATAAGCATGATCTTATGATTAACTTTTTAGATGTTGACACTGCATTATTAAATAAAAAGATCAAGATTTACAGACTTTAACATTAACAATTTGTTTATCTTGATTTCACAAAGTTGCATGATCTTTACAAGATGACAATTCTTGAAAAGTCAATTCTTATTGTTGAGAACAACAAGAACATGTATGAGATTTATGCTCTGATTAAGTTTATCAATAAGTAAGATCACACTGTAAATAAAAGAAAGATTAACATTTTTATTCTTATCTTCATTAATATATACAGCTCATTATTCTTGTCATTTAACAGATATCAGTACTTTCTGAAGATAATAGATAATTATTTTCAGAAGATGTAAACAATATCACTAAAGCAACATAATGAGATCTCATAAACACTGTAAGAATGATGATTAAAGACTGAACTTCAGATTAATGCAAAGATTCTTGCTGTATAAAGCAACAACAAAACAAAGTTGAAGTTTACTTTAAATAACTGATACAAATCTCTTAACATTACACTGTAATACACAGTGTTCTACATGTCAATTCAGAATAACATTGTTAAAAGAGTCATTCAAATCACTGAGAACTCAGTGTACTTTATAATTAAAGAGATATAACTGTCAATAGAGTTCTGAGTACAGACAGTATAAATAGATGTTTATTTTCATAATTAAACAGCAATTAATTTCTTAATTAATGATAAGCAAACAACTTTCAAGAAAGCTTTCATCAATATGAAGTTATTCATCAACTACATCTATATATAAGAATGTAAGTACTACAGCTATACTGATCTCAAGTTACTATCTGAAGACAGACACAACAAGTTTATGAATTAAGAATAAGTGAAAGTCTTTATAAATTATGTTGAGAAAATCACAAAGCAGTATCAGTTTTAAGCTTTAGATCTTAAATACATCATTAAGAATTATGCTGTAAAGTTTGCTAAAAGTGAAAAGAAAGATACTGTTAATTTTAAACTGCAATAATAAATATTAAATGTTCTTTTAAACAGAAGATTCATTAAATGTTTATAGAAAAAGTTAATCATTATAAAGATTACAGCTTCAGATCAGACACTTATGACTTAGAACAGTAAGATACAGTCTGACTTGATTACAGTTAAGATTAATAAGTTTTAAGATAAATAATATGAGATTAAGTTAACTGCAGTCAATCTAAATAAGTTATTAGATAAGAAGATCAACACTAATTAAATTAAGATGATGACACTTAAAGAAGTCAGAATCTTTCTGTATGTTGAGATCTTAAAATAAAAGAGAAACAACAACAACAACAATTAAGATGTAAATGAGTTCTTAATTAAAATATTAAGAATTATACTGATACTTACAGCATTCTTTATAGATAAAGAAGACTTTATAATTAAATCTGACATTTCAATATCTGTCATTTATGCTGAAGCAGTGAGAGACTTAATCTGAGAAGAAATGTAAAAAAATGTTATTTATGCAGAGCTGACAGTCTTGACAGTAAATGAAATATGAAAAGAGACTGTATCATTAAGAAAAATCAACATTATAATCAGTAAATGAGTCTTTAAACTTAAGCTGAACATCAACAGATTCTTAAATAAGCTCAAGACAAAATTTGTGATAAAAGACTTTTTATAGATATATAATGTTAATTATAAAAATATCTTTATTCTTACTGTTAAATTTAACACTCTGCAAATCTTTCTGACTATCATTGCACTTAAGAATCTAAAGTATCATCAAGTAAATGTCAATAATGTCTTCACAAAATTCTTTCTGAAGAAAACAATCTATATAACACTTTCTTTTGAAATCAATGTTGCATCTAATTATATTCTGTGCATACTGCACAGTCTTTATAATCTTAAGTAAGCTGCACAGAACTGACATAAACAATGTGTCATTAAACTACTTAAATTAAGTTTTCATTAAAATAAGATTGATCTTTATCTTCTTTTTTACAGCATTAAAAGAATCATACTGCTTCTTTATGTAAATAATATTGTTATAACTTCAATAAATCTGTTACACATTCTCTGATTTAAGCAAGCTTTTATGAGCATATTCAAAGTTAAGAACTTAAAAGAGACACAGAAAATTCTTAATATTTAAGTTATATATAATTATAAAATGAGAACTTTGTGTCTAAATCAGACTCACTACATAAATAAGATATTAAAGAATCTTTATATGCAACTTAATAAGCATAGAGTCATCAGCATTTCATTTAACAAATATAATGCTTTTCATTCTGTTAACTTAACTGATTAAAGAATAGATTAAAGACAGTATTAATAGACAATTAAAAGCTTAATGTATGCAGCAATTCATACTTAATTAAACATCATCTTCACATTAAATTAATTAAATCAATATCTCAGCAATTCTGCAGAACATCATGAATACATACTTAAGAAATTACTGCAGTACATAAGATTAATCATTAATCTCAACATTATATACAGTTTTAATAAGAATTAAGCAATGCTTAAATACTCTGACTTTAACTATACTTCAGACAAACAGAATTAAAAATTAATTTTAAAATGCATTTATATGTTTAAAGATGAATCAATGTTGTGAATAAGTTAAAAGTGAAAGTTTGTTATTATCTTAATTACTGAGATTAAATACATAATTATATTAATGTATACAAAGACTGAGATCTGACTTAAACAGATATTAAAAGATATAAATATAAATAAATATCTTGAAGTCAATTCATACTGTATAAGCATTTAAGAGAATGAAGCTCATTAAATATCTTTATTTATTCAGCTCAGAGAAGACAATTAAGCTGTTTTGATTTTAATTAAAAATGTATATATATATAAATAATTAAAGCACATTAATGTTTTCTATTACAACATTCACAATCTGTATAAGCACAATCAGATTCAGATAGACTTTATACTCAGTCAAAAAATAATTATTAATGAGCTTATTAAGTCTCTGTTTAAATAAATCTTTAAGCAGTTCATTAAATTCATAAAACTCACTATTAATGATTAATTGAACTCTTAAATGATTTGTTGAACTCTTAATAATGTGTTTAGTTATCTGATGTTTATCATCAGTGAGAGTCAATAAATGCAGTCTTATTAAGTAAGAATGTTGAGAAGTGATATTTTAACTGCTTTTATAAAGCAAAATAAAATTAACATTAAAGATTAAGTGAAGACTCTATTTACATTAATTGCAGTCAATGTTCTTTCTACTTCTTCTGTAACTTTCTTGATCAAGACATGCTCATAGACAACACAGTTTAAAGATTTCACTAGATGACATAGTATAGCATGAGTATCTACTTTCTTTCAATAGATAAGCAGTATTGTTATAACTTTAAATGTTAATACAGCTAATTCTTTAAACAGAATTTTACAACAACATCTTTGAGTCATAAAGTCACTTATTTGAGTATAACATTGTAGTTTAAGCTGTCTTTAAACTAAATGATTTTCTTTAAAAATGCTGCTTTCTCATGAATTTAAAACTATTACAGTTTTAGATGTAGTGCAGTCACAAGCTTATAATATTACTGTATTTGTGTACTGCGGGAGGCCTGTAAGGTAGTAAGCATCCTAGTAGCTAAGGTACCTACCTTCCCTAGGTATGTATAATTACCTTACCTTACCCACCTACCTAGTAAGATCACACTAGAGAGCTTCCCCGGAGGTTTCTGCTTACCTAAGGTACTTTGTAGAGTGCAAACATGGTCTGCGGAGACAAGGATGTTTTTTCAGATTCTACAGTGAGAATTGCACCAAGCTCGGAGTGCATTCTATGCTAAGGAAGATATCTTGCAATCGTATTGTCCAGCATCATCGGTCCGCCCTCGAAGTCGCTGGAAGCCCTATTTCTTATTGCCTTCGCCATCTTCCTGCTTCGCCTTCTCGTCCTCCTCGCGTTTGCGCTTCTTGAGCTCCGGCGGGCTATCCTCGATCAAATCGCTGGCATCATTCAGCCCGTTCCACTTCGGCTTTCCGTCCGGAATATCCACGACGCGCTGGTGGTAGAACATGTGGCAGCTATACGATTTTTCGTGAGACTTGGGCCCTTGGAAATCGTTTGGATACAAAAAAAATCAGACACCCTACCTGGGTTCGAAATTCTTGATGTCTTCCTGGTTTCCCTTGAAATGGATCAATGACGGAAACAGCAAGATCATGTTTCTACCCTCATCCATGATGGGGGTCCGACAGTAGGCGCAGCTGACTTTGCACGGTAACTTGTGCTTTGTTGTCTTCTCCGTGCTGTCATACCATCCAAGTTCATCGTGACCCTTGGTGAAATTGATGTCTTCCTTGTGAAAAATTGCAGCCCATTGGAACGGTGCACCTGTAGTCACCGATGAGCCAGGTCGACCGAGTCTCACAGGAGCAAGATCAAAGGAACGTACCATGTAGCTTCTGACACGTCGTACAATGGCAGTACTTGGCATCTAGAGGCTTTTCCCTGCTCAATTGGTATCTGACTCGGCCACAGTGACAGCCGCCTTCGTATCGGACTTTGAAGTTTGCATCATTCTCGTGAATCTTGTAGGGCGCCCGATGCTTCCACTCATCGAGGCTCATCTTCGCGGTTGTTGTTGTGCGGAAGGCAGCTGTCTGGATAGGGAAACGAAGACGATTCGAACTCAGTAAGCGGGGTGTGCTGCAAGGAAGGACAGGGTATTTTAAGAGTGATGAGACAGGATTTGGATTTCTGAAAGATCTCAAGGCCATAGGAGGTTTGAATGTAACCAGGGCGGACCCCGATCTGAAAACGGCTGGATTTATCAGGGCAAGGGATAGAAGCAAAGGCGATGAAGTCACTACGTAATGTGTTTCAATTCCCCGGTACCTTACCTTAGTTACAGTGTGCTTGTACGTTTTAGAACTCGTGACGTCGTGATTAGGTACTCTTGACGGGACCTAAGGTACCTGGTAGGTAACTTGGTTGCATCGCATGAGGTACAAACTGAATACAGTAACTTAAGGTAATCTGGTCTACCTTACCTCATGAAGGTTAAGCCTCGATGAGCCTCTGCGCCTCCCCGACCTTGACGCCCATAACATTGACCAAATAATCCACCCTGTAGAGGAAAATATCATTAGTTGCGGTAGTGCTAAAGGACACCTGTGAGGCAACTGAAAAGGGTAGAAATCGATGGCTGGGGAGAACTGGGAATTCTCCGATTCGCAACCGAGGACTTACTTCGCTTCTGCTGCAAGCCTTTGTTTGACTTCCCCAAATGCACGCTCACACGCTTCCCACACCCTTGCCCTTTGGGTCGGAATGATGGTCCTAATTCGCATTTTGAAGGTGGCACTGACCGGCCGGTGATCGGATGCACGCACTTCGTGCCGCCGGTACCCTAGCTGTTGAACCCGACCGGCCCCTCGATAGAGTATCCGATCACACCACGCCGGCGATCGCCTCTTCTCGCTCGTGTCGTAATTGTCCGTTCCGACGTCGTACTTGTACGTCGGAGCGAACGTAATCGGACCCTCGGTGAAGGCTCGGAGTCGAAATCCAGGATTCCGCTTCCTCGACAAAAAGAGCTGATCCCTTTCCAGAAGTTTGCCCAGGTTATTTGCCTTCACTGCATTGACGATGGTATCTCGAGGCATACTGTCGATGCGGTAGTTGAGATCTCCGTTGAGTACACATATCCCATGGTCGAGGATCAAGCCGCCATCGCCTCCACCAACATACACGTCAGCTCGACGCCCTGGATCCCGCTCTGCTGGCAATGAAGCGGTCTCCAGAATGGTGGCAATGTCAGCGTTACGGTGCACAGTTTGAGTTTGCCCGGCAGCCAAGTGGCAGTTGACGAAACAGACAGAGCTGTCATCAAGTACGAATCGTAGGATCAAGGCGCCCTGATCGGGACTGTCAATGTTGGTTCAACCTTCGAAGCAGCAGCCACCAACCTTGTTTCCATGTAAGCCGCCCAGTCCGCATTTGACTTCAGATCCGTTAAGATTCCGAATCCGTTGCTGTTCGGATCGCTTCACGAAAGCGCAGGTGAAAAGTCCAACGAGGGTGGATGTGTGCAGTAGATGGTAAGGTTCATCTGCGGGCATGTAATCTTCGATACAACGCGTAAGATAGTCACGCCATGCGCGATATTGTCGACTCATATGCTCCTGCTCCGATGGATCCTTCTTCCGTGAGCCTTTGAAGAGGCTTTCTGATCGACTTCAGCTAGGTCGTACAGTCGTTATAAAGGGGAATCTTACTGGCAGTAAGTCTCTTGTCATCAAGATCAACCAATTCTTGAAAGCCAAATACAAGAATTTCTGGGGGTTCGTGGGCTTGAAATATTTCTCGTAAAAAGTGCGCATTGTCCTCGTCGTGCTGAAGATCCGTAGGGGTTGAAGCGCCAGCATTCCAAGTGATCATGACCGTCTTTACTTCACGAAACGTGCAGTATTCGACATCGTGCGCCTGGAACGCTTCCTCTGCAGTGTATGTCAGTCAAAGTCGTCGCGATGCGCATCGTGAGCGTACCCAACCAATCATCCTCGAGCATGCCATCCCAGATTCGAAGCGCGTTATCATTTCCAAGCGAGGCTACTTGGAGGCGGCCATTCTTCCATATACTGCTGCGGTCTACCAGAATACAAGCAACCGGATCCTCGTGTGCATGCCAGTCTTTCCTGACCTTCCATGGACGAGACTCTGTGTCGTACACGTAGATCATTCCGGTGTTATAACCAGCCCAGAGATAGTTCCCAGCCCCAGCAAGACAGTTGATCTTGTATACACTGACATTGACGATTCCTAGACAAGCATAATCGTGTGTGGAATATATGGTAACCTTGCCATCCGCGTGTCCAAAATAAGCGCGGTCCAGGTGACTGCTGATTAGAGCCCCTGAGGTCACATCGCCAACACCAGGCTGCATCAAAGGCCTCTGTAGTATCTGGAATGGCTTATCTGAGCGGACACCCGGCTGGAATATCCTGATCTCCTTTCCAGTAGCGAACCAGAGCTGGTCCGCAATTATCATGGCGAAAGAATGAGCCTTTGGCACCCTGAACGATAACACGTGACTGTTCTGCAAATCGGGAAGCCCGTATTCATCAGGCAGCCAGATATCCAACTTACCGTCATCATCTAGAGTCCACATCTCGTTTTGATGTCGATAGATCTTAGTGACTTCTCTCCGTGGATTTGTACTCGTCTTCGTCAGAACAATCGTCTGACTTTGTAAGTCTATTTCCTGTATATCTCCTGAGTTGTTACCAAGCCATAAGCGCTTTCCTTCATTTTCAGCATTTCCTCCGGGCTTGAAGGCTAGAGCCGTGACCTTGACGGTGTCACCATGGCTCATGCTCATGACCTGTTGACCGTTCTGAAGGTCCCATATCTTAGTGAGATATCCTGTCGTACACACGTACTGTCCACAAATATCAAACAGCCTTGTATCATATTTGGTGTGAATCTCCGACGGTCCTTCTTTAACCCAAGGTCTCCTCCGATTCGTCTCCGAGAAATCTGGGAAATCAGTCAAAACATTCGCTGTAGCCTCTATGGCTGGACGCGGAGGTTCAGAGCCGTCATCACACGGTGGGTTTACCTGCCTTTGAGCCATGTGAGTTTGGACTGGAGCAGCTGATTGATGAGGAGGCGTCGGCTCAGTGGGACGATGACTCTGAGTCTCAAAAACCTGCTTGTTGCCGGAAGGTGTGGTTCGCTTTGGAGGAGTATGAGATCTCGACGTCGGCTCTGCTGCTACGGTACCTGGTGCAGAAGCAGATGTGAAGGAACGAAAATCCTTCTTGTTGAGCTGGCTAATACCTGGACGAGGCGGAAGTCCAGGACGAAGCTCAGAGGACCCAACGAGTTCCGGTCGAGACTGGAATCCACTTTGTCTAGCATCATGACCTTGCACACTATATGGAGGGATACCACTCTGTTCCCGACGCTTCTCAATGATTGAATGATGCACAGGTGGAATTGGGAAATTACTCTCTTGAAAACTACCAAGTAGAGGAGAACTGACATCAGCGGTCGGACTGCCTTCACTGCTTGGTGGCGTACTGAACGGGGAGACTCTCTCTTGAGAAGGCGGAATAATTATGGGTGGTGCCAGGAGGGGCGTTCGTGAGCGAATGGCCGTCCCGAAAGGCTGACTGGGGATCCGTGGCTTCTCCGCTCGTTTAACTGGAGGCGGCATAGGACCGTTGTATGAATTTCCATCCCGTCCACTACTTGAAAGGGCACTCGATGCTCTAAGCTGGGCCCTAGAATCCACGCTTGCTGACCCTGGTCTTGTTCTCGATGGACTAGAGTCCCGACTATCACAGGTAGGTTGTGTAGGCGGTGACCAGTTCCTTAGACCTGCTGTAGTCGATTGCTTGTCGGTGGCATTAATCGCGCTGGACCTTAGACTATTAGATTGGTCCTCACTCGAAAGGAGAAGAGGAGAGTCAACCGTCACAGCGGGAAGGGCATACGTTGAAGTATACGGCCCCACGGAAACGGGCCGTTGTCGTGACATTGTACCTGCCGTGGAGGCACGAGATATTGGAAACTCAGCATGACCACGGTTTATATGAGAACTGTTGTACTGTGATCGACGTTGGACATTGTGTGCATTTTCCCGCTGTGGTATATCGAGTGAATGGGGTGTGCGGGCCCTATGCTGCTCATCTAGGTTCTGGGGTGGCTGAAGATGTGAGTTCCTTTGTGGAGTTTGTCGTGGAGTGCTGTGGTCGAATGATTGCCTGGGGCTAGCCAAATTCTCAAAATGTGACAGTAGCAACGACACAGGTTTCTAGTAGTCTTTTGTTCAGCACCAGCAATAACAAGCCTACAGGCGGCTCTGTAGCACCTACAACGGACGATCCATCGGTAACATCTTGCTCTGCTTCCTCCATGCCGACAGGAGTTGAGGGCTTTGATGTCCACTACTACCAACATCTGCACCCAGTATCTGAGACGGGAGAGAAGGCTCGCCGTGAGTGAGGAGAGTGAGAATCATGTAGGCCGCGATCACGCATTTCGGAGCGAGATATGGGCTGTTTCTAAAGAAGCGCAGATCAGGTACTACTGCAAACCCTCAAGATCCGCTCGTCCCCAAACATATCAGTGAGATCATGAAGGTTCGATAATGGACACTTCAACTATGATGTTTAACGAAGTGTATCAGCGTGCAATGTTTTGATAGAGGTAGGTACCTACATTAGGGTACGGTATAAGATTACCTATAATATCTAGGTTAGGTACGTACCTACCTGGTTCGTAAGGTACAGAGTACAAGCTGCTAACCTTACTAAGACTGTATCCGTACTTCGTACCATACCTTAGGTACGCGCAAAATAAGGTACTTAGGGCTCTACCTTACCTATGTCTTAACGCTGCTCAAACCAACATTGCACCTTCAAGTTCGTTCAGACCGCGGAATACACCCATCGGCAACAGGGCAGTCAAACTATTACTGCCGCAACCAGCCCGGTCAATATGTGGTGGGGCGACGTAACTGTCCCGATTGGTTACGAGGGGCTGAATCATCAATTAGCAAGCACATACTCAACGCCCAAGTTTCCATACGGTCACCATGCTGTATTTCTAGCCTTTTTGGAATCTGCGGTGGAAGACTTTACTCATGGCGACTCAGGTCGGAAGTGGTTTGACTGTGCCGATTGTCACCACGAGGCCGAGGATCATCCTCTGCTCCAGAGTTTCGACATGGTGAGCTCCATTTCCATGGAGGGTTCAGCTCTGGCGATAACAAGCCTGCAGACGTTTGCCTGCAAAAAGTGTAGGAAGTGCTTCCGCAAGGATACGCAAGAGTTCGAGGACAGGTCGGGCGGACGAAAGCGCTGCTGTAGCCATGAGCTGACCAGGACCGTTAGTGACGAGTATTGCCCGCACTGTGATAATCACTTTGTCCTCGACGCAAAGACCCCTAAGCCTGCCTTGAAAGTTGAAGGCGCCGATGCAAGGGTCGATCCTAGGATGCTGAAGGATGATCGAGTTCAAGCGGCACAGCAGCGCTCGATATTCGACGTAAGGGACGCAGCCGAAAGGCTCGGGTGAAGGCTGCGGGCGGCTTCACTGGCTCATCATTTAAGATCAGGAGTACGCCGACAAGCTTTGGAGGGATGGGCGAGAGCTCTCCCGTGGGATACATTACTGCTAAATCACCGAAGCAAGTGGGCTATGCGTCCATATCGAGAAACTACATTGTACATGTTGCTGCTCATCCATTGACTACACAACACGCCACCATCGCCAGAGAAAACCCAAGACGCTATGTTGGTCAAACTAAGAGGGAAAGGCCTTCGGCACTAGCTCTAGCTTTCCGAACCCTCACCGGCTCCTCGGGTCAATATCGCGGCAGTACCGGTACCAGGAGTTCTGCCTGTCTTCTTCTTGGCTGCTTCCTCCTGCTTCTCTGCCTCAATACTCTTGACGTAAGATTCGATGTCTTCAACCGGTAGCATTTCGATAGTCTTTCCGGGTGCCATGATGGCAATTTCGATATTCTTCGCTCCAGTCTGTACTACTTCGAGCAAAGACTTCACTGTGAGCTTTATGGTAGCTTCTCTGTCCATATCGTCTTTGTGATTCCGCTCCAAGAACTCTCGCACAGTCTTACTTGACCTGCCGATGGCGTTGGCTTTCCTAAATAAGCATTAGTTCATGGTTTATACGGTTAGGCAAAGCGCGGGCGCAGAAACTACCCACCAGGCGGAGTAGATCCCGGATGGTTCGGTCTGATAGAGTCTGGGAACTTGGTCTCCCTTGTCGAAGCCCACTAACAACGTGCTGATACCAAATGGCCTGACTCCTCCACTCTGGGTGTATCTCTGTTGTACACCGGCGACATACTTCGTAATGTACTCGATTGTCACGGGATCCTCAACCGTAAGGCGGTGAGATTGGGCTTCCAACCTAGCCTTGTCGACGAGAATACGAGCATCGGCGTTGAGTCCGGCGAAGGCGAGGCAAACATGCGTGTCAATGAGACCAATCTTCGATGGTGTAATCCTTGTGTCTTGTAGCTTCATCGCTGACCGTTTCTCGCAACCGAGGACTACAATGTCCTTCCCTTTGACTCCTACAGCACACGTGCCTGGCCTAGTTAGCCTCGAGACATGTGAGGGCCTGATGCTGGTGAGCCAACCTCTCTTCACAGCCTCTAGAGCATACTCGACCTGAAACACATGCCCATCGGGACTTCACCAAGAGCATGTTAGCAACCGGTTGAATCCGCGATCGTCCGGAACCCACCTGAACACTGTGCATGATTAGTTCAAGAACCCTTAATAGACGGCAGCACTAGCTCACCAGACAAAGCCCTATCATAACCTGATGCCATCCTCGCCGACAGTGGTCAAGATGTTGAGCTTCGCCGTAAGTAGTTGACGGGGTTGATGGTGATGGTGAATTACGACTTGAACGCAGAGGAGATGCGTTGTTGAACCGAAGGCAATTGATATGAAGCCGCTTCGTAGTCTGCCTGAGCTCTCTCACGCGTAATCTAGAGCTTCGGTTTGATGAGTAAGATGAACCCGTTTCGCAAGGGCAAGGTACCTTACGGTGTATCTTTGTACTTCGTACCTTACCTTATGTAAGGTAAGGTCTGTGCTACCTCAAGCACCCCATAGCCCCTCCATCACCAATTTGCTGCTGCAAACCAGCTAAGGCCTATGCCTCTCTCTGCGGTATTGGCTGTTAAAATCCTTTCTTAAACATATCGCCTTGGTATGGCAGGTGCTCAGAGGCTCATGCTCGGATTGCGCCGCGCTCGATGCCCCACAAGTATACCTCTTCGAACTGCGGCAATAATACAGCCTACCATACATCTCAGGCAAAGCTCTGCGACCATAGAACCACACCAGCCTTCGCGATCAACGCAACAGATCAAATTTACTGCTGAGTCGTGGGTTGATGTTCACTGGGTTCTACGCTTACTTACTGACAAGGTATTTCGAAGATACCCAGATCTACAGCGAGACTCCAAATATGCAGAGGTATGCCTGTGCAAGGGCCTTGGATTGGAAAACTCTGACTTGCCGATCAAGTAGGTCAACCAGGAACATGTGGCTTTCTTCAGGGACTTGCTTGGAGCTAAGTCGGCGATAATCGATGGCGTCACTACTGATGCCAGCGACGATCTGGAACCCTTCAACAGTGACTGGATGAGGAAATACCGGGGGCGTACTAAACTGGCGGTGAAGCCAGCGACAACAGCAGAAGTCAGCAGCATACTTAAGTACTGCAATGACAACATGTTGGCCGTTGTGCCTCAAGGCGGTAACTCGGGGCTTGTTGGGGGATCCGTCCCTGTCTTTGACGAGATTGTCGTCAACACCTCGCGGATGAGTAATATTCGCTCGTTCGACGAGGTATCCGGCACTCTTGTGGTGGATGCAGGGTGCATTCTAGAAGTAGTGGACCGTTTCCTAGCCGAAAAGAACTACATATTCCCGTTAGATCTGGGTGCGAAGGGTTCGTGTCAGATCGGTGGCAACGTTGCGACTAACGCTGGGGGCTTGCGTCTTCTCCGCTACGGGAGTCTACATGGGAATGTCCTTGGCCTTGAGGCTGTTCTGCCAGACGGGACCGTAGTCGATGACCTGTCCAAATTACGGAAGAATAACACCGGCTACGATATCAAGCAGCTGTTTATCGGCGGGGAAGGCACGATTGGTATCATCACTGGAGTTTCTATCCTCTGTCCACAGAGGCCAAAGGCAATGAATGTTGCATTTTTCGGTCTTGAAAGTTTCGAGATGGTTCAGAGAGCGTTTCGGGAAGCAAAAGGACAATTGTCGGAAATTCTTTCCGCATTCGAGCTCATGGATCGCCAAAGCCAAGACTTGGTGCAAACGGTCACGAAGAGAAAACGACCGCTCGACGGAGAGCATCCGTTTTATTGCCTCATCGAGACCAGCGGCTCGAATTCGGAACATGACAGCGAGAAGTTGGAGAACTTCCTCGAGCATGTCATGGGAGAAGGTATCGTGTCTGATGGGGTCCTGGCTCAGGACGAGACCCAAATCAAATCTTTATGGTCTTGGCGTGAAGGCATCCCGGAGTGCCTGGGGCATTGGGGTGGGGTTTACAAGTACGACGTATCAATCCCGCTCTCAGAACTATATCAGCTTGTTGAGGAAACGAGAGAGCGTCTGTCGTCCGCTGGTCTTATTGGAAGCGACGAGAAGTACCCAGTGGTGGACGTTGTCGGCTATGGGCATATGGGAGACTCTAATTTACATCTGAATGTTGCTACAAGAAGATTCGACAAGGAGGTTGAGAAACATCTGGAGCCCTTCGTGTATGAATGGATCTCGAAACGGAACGGTAGCATCAGCGCCGAGCATGGTCTTGGGATAGCCAAGAAGCCGTACATTCGATATAGTAAGAGTGGGACCATGGTGAAATTGATGAAGCAAATCAAAACCCTATACGACCCTGTGAGTATCCTTGCCATATACTGCTATCGAGCCTTATCCCCTAATCATCGTGTCTCAGAACGGGATTATGAATCCTTACAAATACATATAATCTTGGAGGCCCAAGACGATGTAAATAGGCTTAGCTTCGTCAATACACCTTTGACTTTCTACGTTAGTCAGGGCTTTGTACTGGTACAGTAGTGAAAGCAAGCGACATGACTTCAGTCAGATCCAACTTGTAACTTCATCACTTGACAATCATGAGTACCTTAAGGTAGTAAGGTAAGATCATAAGTTTACGGGACTCCGAGTCGGGTTGCACTGGTCGCTCCGGCAGAGTGAACCGTACCTGGTATGGCAAAGCAAAGTACGGAGTGCTTCCCTAAGCCTAAACTTATGCCTAAACTCATGGCCTAAACTCATGCCTAAACTCAAACGGAGACTCACACCTGTATTCCTATCCCAGCTTTTGTCTAATTGAGTACAGATGCACGTCAGGCATGTACTTAGCCAAAGAATTTATATACACTTCTTGGTAGACTTGAGGCACAAGCTTGGACAAATAAATATTGGGGTGCATCTGGCCTTGATGGTTCGCACAAATGAAAGGTACAGTACCTGAGGGGATGAAGAAACGAGAAACGACAGGTACCAGGTAGATTTGGAGCTGATTAGCAGAAGCAGAAGTGACGTACGAAGCTGGGGTGTGCACAATACATCGTGTCGTTGCCCAGGAAACCAAAGTCATCAACCCCGGCTGAGCACATGCAAGTTGACTTTCGGGATGACACTGGGACTTAGCCTCCTTATTTCTAAATCCATTTGTCGTAAAAGTGACATCTCCTTCATCATCCAAGCTGACACCAGATAGAGGGATCAGGCCTTCTGCTTCGAGCTTCAACTATGACGGACGAAGGCTCAATGGCATGCCAGTATCAAGTACTGGAAGAATTGGGAAGTATGCAGCACCCAGACTCACCGCTTGCTTGGAACGAGTATTGATGTCAGCTAGGGGGGAGCTTTGGTGTTGTCTTCAAGGCCATAGAAAAAGCCACCGGTGATATTGTTGCGATTAAGCATGTATGTTTGGGGGGCAACCCGAAGGTTGCGAGGACATGCCATGCTGAAGGTGTGGCAGATCGACCTCGAGTCGAGCGAAGATGACATCCAGGAAATTCAACAGGAGATCTCGGTTCTCAGTACATGCGACAGCCCATTTGTGACGCAGTACAAGACAAGCTTTTTGAGAGGTTACAAGTTGTGGATAGTCATGGAATACTTGGGCGGCGGCTCGTGCCTGGATTTGGTTCGTCGTGCTCATACCTGAGCCATCAGGATCGAAGCTGACCGGCTTATAGTTGAAACCTGGACCGTTCAGCGAAGGCCACATCGCAATCGTCTGCCGCCAGCTTCTTCGCGGGCTTGATTACCTACACCAAGAAGGCAAGATTCATCGAGATATCAAAGCCGCCAACGTCTTACTTTCGCAGTCTGGGAAGGTGAAATTGGCGGACTTTGGCGTCGCGGCGCAGCTCACGAACATTAAATCTCAGCGGAACACTTTCGTCGGGACGCCATTCTGGATGGCGCCGGAAGTTATCCAGCAGGCGGGCTATGATTTCAAAGCAGACATCTGGTCTCTGGGAATCACGGCGATGGAGTTGATACACGGGGAGCCTCCAAATGCCAATATCCACCCGATGAAGGTACTTTTCTTGATACCCAAGGCGCCGGCGCCCAGGTTGGAAGGGACCCAGTACAGTCGAGATTTCAGGGATTTTGTGGCCTCCTGTTTGATAAAAGACCCGGATCGCAGACCCACGGCGAAGGAGTTGCTACAGCACAGGTTCATCAGATCGGCCGGTAATACAGAAGGCCTGCAGGAACTTGTTCAACGACGGCAGGAATGGGACGGCGGACGAGACAGATCCACTCAACCTAGATACTACGAGGAACCGATGAATACAATAGTCCTGACTGACCAGGCTGATGACTGGGTTTTCGACACCGTTAAACCCCCTACGAATGTGGTGCTCATGCACACGCCGAAACGTAGGAAGATTTCGATCATGGCGAGGGATGATCACTCAGCCCCGGAACAAATGCTTCAACGGCTCGATCTCAACAAGGAGCATGACGAGCAGTCGCCACCTACGCCGACCACGGTCCGTAAGGCCACCATGAAACGACGCATCTCTGCGGTGCAGACAGCAAGCCGGCGCACAAGCAGTCATAAGCAGCCCCTAGCTCCCGATCTGAGCTTCGGAAACGGCGGCTCGACAGTACGGCAATTCCGGCGAGTTTCGGACGATTCGACAGATGGCTCCCCGAGCAATTCGATGGTTATACGAGACGAGAACGCGCTACCTTTTAGTGAAAACGTCACCAAGGAAAGCCTCCTCGGGCAACGTGCCTATGAACGAGTGATCGACAAGGCTTTCCAGGAGACTTATACGCAGACAGGACACCAAGCGAAACGGGAAGCGATCTCAAGAGTTGCGGACGCGTGGCGAGCTTTTGATAGGGCTGATCCGGAGGGAGAACTTCACCTGTTGAGACTAATTATCGAGAAAATTCAGAGGTAACGTTTGACTCGGATCATTAAGCTCGACCCTGGCTGATCAAGGATCTGTAGCGACTCTAAGTTATCGAATCTGATACCATCATTAATACCAAGCACACCGCAGAAGCCAAAGCTGGTCTTGGCCAAGAACAACCCGCACTTGAAGAGCCATCACAGACGTCAATCGTCGCAATCGCCCAGAAGTGACGTCGGGTCGGAAAAGCAACCAGATCTACCTGGACGGCTCGTGTCTGGCATGGAACACACCAAGCTCCTTGCCGACGTCCTGTACAAACGCTGGACGGAAGGTCTCAGTAACCGCTGGCCAGGCCTCTGACCTGGCCCCTTTGCTGAACGACTCTTATTCTCGTCTTCATTGCCGAGCGATTTGCTCCGATCTCTGGGCATCTTCAGTGTGATTACCTGCTTGTTAGCGGCATCGTGGGCGACTGGGTCGTTGCTCTGTATTGACTCGTTGCCTCCCCGTTCCTCTGCTGTTTGGTCTTTCAGGTTTCGTTCAGCATGGATCTGCAAATATCCAAGTCTTGGTCGAGTGATGCATGGCTAGCGCTCTTCGTGCTACTGGATTGTTGGATGACTTTTGGAAGGTTAAGCTGTATCGTGCTGCTCACGAACAGCTCCAAATTTTGATATTGATGGATCGAACCTTGGATGCAGGGAAGAATCATGCTTTACAGGGTTCCTCTAGCGGTATGCTTCGTTTGAAAAACGTGTGCAATAGGTCAACCATGTTTCAGAATCTGTACTGTGATATTTTATGTAAGATGGGCCGACTTTGGCATCCACGAATCGTGTGCGTGGTTGAGTTTCCAAGGATTTCCATTACTTGAGGCCTCCTGTGTATTTTGTCAACTTGAATGAAATCGTTTCAAAGGTTAGGAGAAATAACCTCAAACTCAAAGTGATGATGAGAAGGAAGGGGAAGGGAAGGGGTGGTGGTGTGCATGATGTGGAAACTTCTACACTGCACTCAACACTAAAATAAATGACAGTATCATACTTAATAAGCAGTCCGATGCATTCCATGCATATTTCCTATTATTAGAATCAAAACAAGGCTAATTTGCATATCTAGATGTTCATTCTTCTTTTCTGACACATCAATGTTCTTTATTCTTCTTTCTTGTTATGACACTGACGCCTTCCTTCCCCTCACTACACTAATTCACCATTATGGCCTTTTCTCATCATAATGACCTTTCACCATTTCTTTCTGTTTAGATGTTTGTTCTTGCTTTATTCATTATTATGAGAAATTGCTTCTGTCTGTCTATTCTTATGATGTAATAGTTAGACAACTATATAGCTAAGGCTTCTTGCTTACTTAATAAGACAGCTTTTTATCTTTTGACTTTATCTGACAGTAACAATTTGATAATATCAACAGTGTTTCATCAAAATAATTATTAATTATTCATCAAGATTTTAACTTACTAAATCATCAGTTCTACAGCTTGACTTCTGTGCTGCATTAAATAACAATGAGATCAATAAACTAAATCATTAAGAAATTTCATCATCTTATTATTACATCACATCATTTTTTTGCTCTGTAACTTCATCTTATAGTTAAAACACCTCTCAACTCACTAAGCTGACAAAGATCTTCAATAAATTCTCTTTATCTAATCTATTAAGACTATCTGATCATACAGTAATCTTAACTTATCAGCTTAAAGAGTATGAATTAATGAATCTTAACTTTGTTTCATTTATATTTAATGATGTTGTCATTTTTATTCACAAAGTTACAACTCTATATAAACAATTAAGTATTTAAAAAACTTAAGTCACTTTTTTAATGTCTTCTGACATATTTTCTTTTGCTTAAACACATAATCAGATTCTATTCAATTCAGCATTATAGATCTTTAATTAGAATGCAGTAATACTATATATAAATTTATTCTTTCTTTAGTGAGCAAGCAGTCAGAGATCAGCAGTATATCTAATTTAAATTTGTTAAACTTCTTTATGACTAAATGAAGACTATAATATTTCATTATCATCTTATTAGAAATTGATCTGAATATCTTAGAATCTTTTATTACATTATAAGCATCTCAAGTCACTGAGTCTAAGTTTAGCTTCAGTATTATTAAAAATATTTTCTGAAATTTATCACAAAGCATGATGAACAATGATTAAAATGTTGACTCACAAGACAATAATAACAATACATCTTCTTTAACTGATATAAACTCTGCTGTTTAAATACAGATTCTGCAGATCATCACTGCATTAATTGCTTAATTATAAAAATAAAATATCATACAATAAGATATATCTAAGTCATTTAATTCATTCAGTTCTTCTGACTCTCACAGAGACAATGTCAACAATGATAGTAACTTTTATGAAGATAATTTAATTTAAAAGTCAGTTAATATTGACTTATTTTACTTAAACTTGCTTAAGAAGTGAGAAGATGACAATATTGTTGATAAGAATAACAAAAATTATTATTGAAATGTCTATATCTTCATTAATTAAGTCAGAGTGACAGCTATTACTTAAGACATCAAGTAAATATGTTAAAATCTTAACATTAATTTATGCAGAGAAGTGAAACTGTAATGAAATAGTTAGTTGTCAGAGATTATCTGTCTTGAATTAGTAGCTCATCTTAACAGTGTTGAAAAATGATGCAAGACATTAAAGAAACACTTTAAAATATTGCTTAATGAGATTTAAAATAAGTTTAAGTTGATCAGATACACTGTTGAAGACATTAAAAATCATTATAGCTTAATAAAATACATTATTATTCTTATGACTGTCATCAAAAGCTGTAATTAAAGTGAATTAAAATTTAATCTGATAATTCAGATATAAATACATATTGATATGTCTCTTCAATGAGATATTAATGAATTTAAGAATGAAACATTTATTAAAGATTTTGTTAATATTCTTTTAGTTAAATAGACAAATTGATACAATAGCTATTTGTGCAATTCTTAATTTAATTAATTTATTTAATGAAATCAACAAGATCAGTATGATTACAGCAACTGTAATTAAGATAATTATAATTATTAATTTTTCTTTTATTCATTATATTTGCTGTTAAGATATAACAATTTCTCATATTCACTCAGATCACAATAACAATCTAATAATTAATTACAACAGTTTCAACTCTGTTCACAAGATACTTTATTAAATACTTAATTAAGCTTTAAGACATCTCTTTAAATCATCTTCAGAAATAAAAGATTGTCATTTAAGATAAATATATTGATTTAAAAATTTAAAAATCAGATTAAAAAACTGTTTAACTGTTTAAATAAAGATAATAAGTTCTTATAACAAGATAATTACAGTGAATACAATAACTAAGTATACTTTACTTAAAAAGTGAATTCTTCTAAGAATAAATCTTCTGCTGATGATCAGACTGACTATTAAGAATTTGAGAATATCTATTACAATGATACATATTAGAAAGTCAATATACTCAATATTTAGAAAGAAGAAAAGATCTATGAGTCAGATTAAGAGTAAGAATTGAAGAACAAAAAAAATAAAAAAGAAGTTATAAATATAAATTACATAACTGAAATACAGAATGACTGCTGCAGCTACTGTAAAATCTTTTTGTTCAACAATAAATTGCATAAGTATGTATGCAATGAGTATAACAGCAAAAAATTGATTAAACAGAAGCTTAATAAGACAATTTAAAAGATAAAACTTATTAAACTGTCAAAATCTACATTAATTAGATCTATAGCTAGTCTGTTCTCTTATATATTTATTAATTATGATTTTTAAAGCTGAAGATACATTATTATCTTAGTAAAACTGACATTTACAATAAATGAAGAGCTAATCTACCTTAATATAGACTGCATTATGAGTTTAATTAACAGAAGCTTTTTAAAGAAATAGATTTTAGATATTTTAATTAAATAAATCTTATCACTTATTGTGATTTAAGAATTGAGAACTAAAACTCATCATTATAATAAATATGTCATTCTGATCATCTATCTGCCTGACAATAATGATTGATTAACAATAATCATTAAAGAAATACATATTGTCAATAATCTAAAGATTAAGATACTTATAGACATCAACATTCTTGTTTTAAAGAATATTTCTATTATGCTTTTAAGCAGAAAAGCAATTGTGAATAGTTGTGATGACATTGAACTATCATTAATAATCATTATATAGTTAATTGACTCAGTGCAAAAAATCATAATGACTTACAAAAATACAATTATACAGCTCAGAAGTCACACAAATGTATTAATAGTTAAGATTACTTTATTACAAAATTATAATCTTCTGTTTAAATCAGATTGTCACACAGAGAACACAGCAATATATATTTACATTGTTGATTATATTTTATCAGCAATATAAGTGCAAAATGACTTAGATGTATCTCTTATTATTTTACAAAAAATCTGTCTTAGTCATGTTGTGAAATATGAAGTCAATATATATTATCTAATTAATTTGCAGAATTCAGAACTTGCAGTCTTTACAATTAGAAAATAGATAAATTGAATTAAAATATGTTTTTAAAGTTTGTTAATTACAGCAATGACATTTTATCTAAGAATGACAACTAGCTCTGAAAGAAAGATCATACATAAAGTAATGATTTACAGATTTAATGCTGTAGCAGCTTAAATTGCAACAGTTATATACTCATATTCTCATCTTTAAATAGATCAAGACAACTTGATAAAGATTTTTGAGAAAGAATGAATGAATATTTTATTTATTAATAATTAAAAGACTCAGTACAAGTCAGAATAAGTATGTATATACTTAGTTATGTTAAGAAGTGTAGTACTCTATTTACTTTCTTGACTTCTTTAATCTTAATGTAAAAGACTGACAGAGTCTTCTTCTGTCTTAGATAATAGAGCTTCTGTCATCAATTTAACAATATTTAAGTTAATTGCAATCAACATTGACACATTAAATTTACTAAATAGACAGATAGCACAAATACTCATTATTCTTTCAATAAATTATGAGCTCAAGTTAACAAAAGACTTCTTAAAGAAAGTGTAGACTGATTTAGTGCACATAATTCTTAATATGTTGCTCATTAAAGCAAAATAAGTAGACAGCTCTTAATATGCTGCTCATTAAAGCAAAATAAGATAAACACAATAAGCACAACAATTCAGCAGCTTAATACAAGTTAAGTATTGACAAATAAGTATTCTTTACATTGTCATAAGCAGACAATATATATACATATTTCTTTTATTATTATATTTATCTTTACAACACACTCTTTTATCTTCAATTCTTATACTGTGTGCCAATCATCACTATGAATTAAGAGTACAACTCATCATTCTTTATAAAATAATGTTTAATCTCTGTTCTTACTTAAGAGAACTGTGAGAAATGATTTGTTTATATAAAAAGATGATTAATTAATGAGAATCTCTGATATATAATAGAGATCTTCATTTAAATCTTTACAGACAATATATTTATCAGCAATATTTTCTTTTTTTTTATTAAGCAATCTTAATTTTAAGAATCAGCAAATCAACAGCAGAGCTCTGTTCTGAATTATAGTCTGTATCAGCACTGATAATGAGAATTATTTTATAAATAAAATTACAGTAAAAAAAGCTTGAAATGTTTTCTTCTTAAAGTATAAAAAGAAACTGCAGACAACTGAAAAACAATATTTGACAGAGTTTGTTGAATATAAGATGTCATTAAATATAATTGTTGATAAGACATAAACTTAACTCAGCAATCTTGACAGAAAGATCACTGCAATACAGTTAAGACTTAAGAACTTTGTTATATTTAAGCAGCAATTTTAAATATTGCTTTAAGCACTGTCAGTAAAGTATGCTGTTATTTGTGATGTCATTGATGTTTAGAATACATTTAATATTGAGATAAATCTGCAGAAACTTCAAAAGAAAAAAATACAATTAAAGATGTTTGACAATGCTTTATAAGCTGAACAGTAAAGACAGAACAAGAATTATTAAAAATGTTAAATTTTACAGTATAATTATAGAAGACATTTAAGCTTAAACAGTAATTATTTATCATTATACAGAATTTTAATCTACTATCTTTGTAATAATGCTCATCACAAACAGAACTGTAAGTATATCTTTGTAATTTATAAGATTATATAGTCAGCAAAGCTAGTCAAGACAGTTAAGAGATGAATTAAGTTAATTGTAGTTAATTTGCATAGAAATAAAAGAAAAAATTAGATTTATAATGTAAAGATTGTTTCTGAAAAGAAATTCAGTACATAGAAATCTGAATCTGCAGATAAGTTTAATGAGAAGATTGCTGCTATCTTTAAAAACATCATTAATAAAATTTCTTAATCAGATTGAATTGCAGACTTTAATGTCTCATCTTATACAATTAATAAACTTTAACTTTTCAGTGGCTCTCTAATGTGTATGTAATGACATATCATCAAAGTCAGAGAGAAAAGATTATATGTTAACTACTATAACATAATTATTATGCAGAATAAGAATAAGAATTCAGTTTTTTTAAGTTCAACACTCTATGTTTTGAAGCTTGAAGTCAATCTTCTGTCAGAAAAGAAGATGTGTAAGAAGAAACTGTTTAAATATTTTAATTATAAGAATCTTTATATGTGAAATAAGAGTAAAAAGCTCATATTAAAAGCATTTAAGAAAGAGAGAGTCTATATAATTAAGTATATCTTAAATAATTTTAATGAATTTGCTTTACTCTCTGTTATGCATATACAAAGTAAGCTGAAGATCACTCTTTTAAAAGTATATAAAAACTTGCAGATTCAGATTTCTGAGTTTACTATAGATATACTCAGTGAGAATATGCAAATAAATGATGATACAGCCATGTCATATAACAATAAGATCAAGATATATAGACTTTAACATTATTAATTTGCTCATCTTGACATAGCTAAGCTTTATGATCTCTATAAGATTATTATTTTGAGCAAGTCAATTCTCATTATTAAGAATAATATCAATATATACAAGATCTGTGCTCTGATTAAGTTTATGAATCAGCAAAAGCATAACATAAGTAAAAAAAAAGTCAACATTCTTGTTTTAATCTTCATTAACATATATGAATCTCTGTCTTTGTCATTCATCAGCTATCAATACTTTCTGAAAATTGTAAATAATCATTTGTAAAAAATATAAACAATATCATTAAATGACAAGACAATGCTCTGCAGAAACTGCAGAAGTAATGATTAAAGATTAAACTTCAGTTTAATGCAAAAATTCTTATTGTATAAAGTGACAATGCAACAGAGCTGAGATCTATTCTTAATGAGTGATGTATATCTTTCAGCATTGTATTACAGTATATAGTGCTTTACATGTTAATTTAAAATGATGTAGCTAAGAAAGTAATCAGAATCACTGAGAACTCAGTATATACAATGATTAAAAAGATTAAACTTTCAATAAAGTTCTAAGTAAAGACTGTATAAACTGATGTTTATCTTCATAACTGTATAGTAACTGACTTCTTAATTAATGATAAATAAGTCACTTCAGAGAAAGCTTTCATCAAGATAAAATTATTTATTAATTATATATGTATATAAGAATGCAAATGCTACTTTTATATCAACTTAAAGTCTCTGTCTGAGAGCAGACAGAATAAGTTTATGAATTGAGAATAAGTAAAAGTATTTATGAATTATAATGAGAAAATCACAAAGCAGTATCTGCTTTAAGCATTAGATTTTAAGTAAATCATTAAGAGTTATGCTGTCAAGTTTGCTGAAAATAAGAAAGAAAACAACATTGATGTGAAACTTTATAGATAGATATTGAACATTTTTTTAAAATAAAAATTTGTTAAACAATCATATAAAACTGAAACTGTGACTGCTTCACTGAAACAGTTTCTGAAATCTAATATGCAAACTTATAAATTTAAATCAATAAGTTCTCATTCTATTGTCACATCATTAAAGAAAGAGATCACAAACAATTCATTATTAAAGTTAATTATAATTAACTTTAATTACAATATATTAAAGCTCTTCTCTTATATTAAGATTTCTGTCAGCAAGATTAATCATTCAGATATGAATGTCTTAATTAAGAGAGTTAAGACATTTCTGTGTGTTGAAATATTAAAGAGAAGATGAAAGAACAATAATATTGATTTTAATGAGTTTATAATAAAGATCTTAAAAGTTATGTTGACATTGACTGCATTCATAATCAATGATAAAAATAATAAGCACTTAATAAAAACTGATATCTCAATCTCTCTGATATATGCTGAAGCAGTGAAAGACTTAATTTAAGAAAAGATGTAAAAGAATGTTATTAATGCAGAGTTGACAGCATTTACAATAAATGATATTTAAGAAGAGATTGTTTCATCAAGAGAAATCAACATTATGATTAATAAGTAAGTATTCAAACTCAAGCTGCACACTGATGATTTTCTTAACAAATTAAAGATAAAAGTAATGACAAAAGAGTTCTTATAGATGTACAGCATTGATTATAAAAATATTTTTACATTAACTGTAAAATTTAATACTCTTTATGTCTTTCTGATTCTAGTTGCACTCAAAGATTTAAAATGTCATTAAATAAATATTAATAATGTCTTTACTGAGTCATTTTTAAAGAAAACAATCTACATAACATTATCTCTTAAAATTACAATTACTTTTAACTGTATATTATACATTCTGTGCAGTTTATATGATCTGAAGCAAGCTATCAGAAATTAACATAAATGATGTGTCACTGAGCTTCTTCAATTAAATTTTCATCAAAATAATGTGAATTTATGTCTTCTAATTCACACTGTCAAGAGCATTATGCTATTTCTTTATATAAATAATATCATTATGATCTCATCAGATCTCTTAAATATTCTTTGATTTAAAAAGTTTCTCAGAAGCTTATTTAAGATTAAGAATTTAAGAAAGATACAGAAAATTCTTGATATCTAAATAATCTGTAACTGTAAGAAAAGAACACTGTGCATAAATTAAATACATTATGTTAACAAGATGCTCAGAGATCTTTACATACAAAGTGACAAGCATCAATGCATTGAGATCTCACTAAATGAATATGACTCTCTTTACTTAGCTGATTCTAATGATTAGTGCATAGATTAAAGAAAATATCAGTAGATCATTAAAAGTTTTATGTATGCTGCAATTTATCTTAAAATAACTGAGTCAGTATCTCAGTGACTCTGCAGAACATTATAAGTATGTGTTTAAGAAGTTGTTACAATATATATAGTTAATTATTAATCTTAAGATTATGTATAAGCTCAATAAAAGTCAAGATCTGCTTAAATACTCTGATTCTGACTATGTATCAGATAAGTTAAACAGAAAATTTATTTTAAATTATGTTTATCTGCTTAAGAAAGAATCTATGTCATGAGTCAGTCAGAAACAGAAGTTAGTAATAATATTAATTATAGAGATTGAATACATAACTATATTAATATGTACAAAGACTGAAGTTTAACTCACTCAGATATTAAGAAATATGAAATTAGATAAGTATCTTGAAGTTAATTTACATTGTGTAAACATTCAGAAAAATGAAATTCATAGAGAAAATACATCTCTTTAGCTTAAAAGAAACAATCAAGCTGTCTTAACACTGATTAAGAATGCTTATGTGCATAAATAATTAAAGTATATTAATGTCATCTATCATCACATTCAAGATCTGCACAAAAGAAATCAGATTTAGATGAACTTTGTGCTCAGTTAAAACATAATAGTTAATAAATTGATCAAGATTTTGTCAAGATAGATATTTAAGTGCTTTGTGTGTTAATTGAGACTTAACAACAATGAAAGTCAATAAATATAAATGCATTAAGTGAAAATGTTAAGAAATGTGATTCTTTATTTGCTTTCTTGACTTCTTTAATCTTAATATAAAAGACTAACAGAGTCTTCTTCTATCTTAGATGACAGAGCTTCTGTTATCAATCTAACAATATTTAAGTTGACTGCAGTCAATGTTGATGTGTTAGATTCACTAGATAGATAGATAGCACAAGTACTCATTATTCTTTCAATAAGTTAAGTAAAAAAATTGTAAAATAATTGACACAGTATTTGATAAGTTACAGACACAAGATCACTTAAAGTAAATTATAAGCTTTATTTCTTTTATCTATTTCTATTTTGTAATATGAAAAAATCTATCAGATAAGATTCAAAAAGACAGAGTAGTAATTAACATTTAAGTACTTAATAAAATCATTATGCTAAATATCTATTCAATATTTAATCAGACTGACATTTTAACTGTAATTTAAAAGATTAAATATATTATTTGTTCTATTAACTCCCTATTCAGTCCCTATCTAGGTCTATGAGGGCGAAGCGCCTTTGCAAAGGAAAAACCCAAATGGAAAACCTTAGTCCCGCCCCGCAGGCGCTCCGCCGGCGT
>JAABUY010000986.1_pt1 | contig 41999 bp, 33 predicted proteins | sample 5560271 | NCBI WGS metagenome assembly JAABUY01 (sample SAMN10711886, study PRJNA513374) | rock metagenome | isolation source: Antarctica rocks | place: Antarctica: Victoria Land, University Valley
GGGCTGATCGACGTGAACCGGCTCATGCCGGGCCGCTCCCTCAGCGTCATCGCTACCGGCCGCACACCCATCGTGCTCACCCGCCTGCTCACCTTCAGCACGCAGGGCTACGGTGTCACCGCCCGCATGGGCGTCAACACCGCGGCGACGAGCTGGATCTTCGCCGAGGGGACGACGACGACGCGCTTCCAGACCTTCCTCACGGTGCTCAACCCGAATCGAACGGGGACGCAGGTGACGGCGCGCTTCTACGGCCGCACCGGCGCGCTGCTGGGCCGCCGCACCATCTATGTGCCGGGCCTGCGCCGCGCCAACATCAAGCTCAACGACGTGCTGCACGCCAGCGGCATCGCGTCGGTCGTGACGAGCGCCCAGCCCATCGTCGTGGAGCGGCCGGAGTATTTCGGCAGCCCCAACGGCCGCCGTATCGCCGGCAGCGACGTGTTCGGGCGCAACGGCGCCGGCCTGCGCTGGGCCTTCCCCGGCGGCACGACGACCGGACGCAGTGAGTTCCTGCTCATCTACAACCCGTCGGCCAGGACGGCCATCGTGGACGCGACCGGCTACGGGGCCAACGGCCGCATGATGACCAGGCGCTTCTCTGTCCGGCCGACGACACGCGCCACCGTCGACGTCAACAGGAGCTTTGTCGGACTGGCGGCGCAGCACGGCATCGTGTTGCGCGCGGCCAACGGCCAGGGCTTCGTCGCCGAGCAAACGCTTTTCGCCCCGAACTTCAGCACGTTGGACAGCACGCAGGGCGCGGCGTCCTAATCGCAATCGCGCCGCGACGGTGGGTCGAGGCAGCGGGAGCGCAGGCTCCCGCTGCCTCGACCCTTATGTGATCAGCCCCAGCCGTGGTCCTCGCCGCTGAGGGCGCGACCGTGCGGGGCAAGGGGCGCGGCAATGAGGCAGTGCGCCCTGGAGAGCGGCGGCAGCGTGGGCAGCGCGCGTCGAGCGCGAACCATGCGGCGTCCTCCAACGCGCTCGTGTCGATCACACCCGTGCCGCCGGCGTAGCGTGTGGTGCCGTCGCCCCTCAGTTGATGCGGGAATGGCTAGGGTTGGCTGCCGGCGTAGGTAGTGCCCGCCACCGCGACGCCCGTTTCTTCCTCGATCTCGCGCTCGAGCTCCTCGTCGAGATCGACGAAGCTGGCCACGAGGTCGTAGCGCCGTGCAAGGTGCCCGTTGGCCTGTGCTTAACACGTCGGCGCAGCGCCGGCTGTCCCCGCAGGGAGCGACACGGCTGCCGTCGCTGCATATAATAACCCGCTACCGTGCACCCGGTGCCCCGCCCTTTCTTTCTCCCCTGGGGGCGTGTGTCGGTGGGGGGCGAGGGGAAGGACGCTATGATGACACGAGAGATCACGCTATGCGCCCCCGGGGGAGAAAGAAAGCCGGGAACGCGCGTCCGCGCAGTATAGTGGGGGCACGACGACGCCCCCCATGAGCATCGTGCGGTGATGGAGGAGATAGGCATGGATAACAAGGTGACGCACATCGTGCGCCTGGACCCGGAGGGGACGAGCGAGGAGGAGCGGGAGCGGCTGCGGGCCTCCTTCGCGGCGCTGCTGGCCAGCGGCCAGCCCCTCTTGGGCTCCGGGCCGCTGGTCGACGAGGGCGGGCCGGCCAGCCGGGTCCCACTCCTGCGGGAGCCCGTCGCGGGCGACGCGCGCGATCCGGACCGGCCGGCCCACCTGCGGCCCCGCGTCGGCGGCCCAAGCGCGCGCACGGGGCGGTGGCCATCGGAGGCGTAGGGAAGGGAGGGGACGTATGGCTGGGCAACAGCCCACGATGCGTACGGGTACGCCCGACGATCCGCCACCTGCGCGCGTGGTGGTCGTCGACAACCAGCATTTTGTGCGCGAGCGCACCAGTGGCTACCTGGCGCGCGAGCCCGCTTTCGAGGTGGTGGGGGGGGCCGCGACCGGGGCGCAAGGGATCGCGGTGTGCCGTCGGTTACGCCCCGATCTTGTTGTGCTCGACGTGGGCCTGCCGGACATGAGCGGGATTGACGTGGCCACGGCGCTGCGCGCCCTGCCCCGGTCGCCGCTCATCCTCATGCAGAGCGGGACCCGTGACCCGTACATCGTGTGGGGGGCGCTCCAGGCCGGCGCGCGCGGGTACGTGGACAAGGCCGCGGCGCCGAGCGAATTGGTGAGCGCGCTCCAGGCCGTCCTGCGCGGCGAGAGCCCCGTGCTGCGCGGCGTGACGCTGCCGGCGCACGGGGACGGAGGCTAGCCGGGGTGATAGGCGCTTGACGGGCGGGCGGTCGATCCATGTCCAGGGCTGGCGCGCCGCTCTGGCGCGCCTGGCGTCTGGCGTCCGAGAACACCGTCTTCTCGGACATCAGAAAAGGCGTATACTGCCCCTATGAGGGGGCATCATGGGGCGCGCCAGTTGTCCTAGTGAGGGGGCGCCAAGAGGCGATAAGCCACGGGGGGGCATATGGTGGCGGTGGACAGCGAGGCAACGAGACTTGCTCCCTTCTGCTATGAGAACTGGGAGGCGGCCACCGCCGGTAGCCCCTCGCGCGGGGCGCGCGAACACCCCCTGTTCACAGACTCCTTAATCACTGGACCCAGCATTACCCCTGGTGCGCCCGTGGTAGGCTACGGGCCGTATCATCTGTTCAACGCCATCGCCGACGGCAACTGCACGCGTCCCGCGATTATCCTGCGTGTGGAGGAGCATCGAGGGTTCCAGCTCGATCCCTCCTGGCATCGCAAGTTGAATACTGACCGCTATCACGGCGGCGACCTCGCCGACGAGCTCGCCGCCCTTGTGTCATTGTGCCTCGGCATCCGCGCCAAGAGCGGCGAGCTGACGCGGGTCTTCGATCTGGATGCCGACGACGACCCACGCGGCCAGCCTTTGTCGTTAACGCGTGGGCCCGACCCTGTCGTGCCACCAACGAGGCCAAAGCTTATCTTGCCGCAGGCGCTGCCCCCCAACGAACACAGTCTCGACTCTATGGCCCCGCTCGCGTGGTTGCCGTCCCTCGCTCCCGAGCAAGCCGTCGCGCTTGTGCGGGCTGCGCGCTCCTATCAGGAGGCCATGTGGATCGCCGAGGGGACGCCGGAGACCGCATGGCTGCTCTTCGTGTCCGCGCTCGAGATAGCGGCCAACAAGTGGCGCGCCGAGGACGGAGATCCCGTTGACCGCTTGCGTGCGTCGCGACCGGGCGCAGAGGTGGAGAGGCTCCTGCGCGAACGGGGCGGGGACAACTTGGACGACTTCGTGGCGCAGGTTGCCGCGTTGCTGGCCCCCTATATGGGGGCGACTAGGAAGTTTATCGATTTCGTGATAACGTTTCTCCCCGCGCCACCTGCGGCGCGGCCGGCCGAGTTCTACCAGCTTTCGTGGCGGGTGCCGGACATGAAGAAGAGCCTGTCTAAGGTCTACGAGTACCGGTCGCTGGCGCTGCACGGTGGCATCCCGTTCCCGGCGCCGATGTGCGAGTCCCCGCACCGCCACAACGAGATCGCTGCGGAGACACCGGGAACGGCCTATAGTGCCCTCGGCGGGGTATGGGCCAAGAAGGACTTGCCGATGTACCTGCACACCTTCGAGTACATCGTGCGCCGCGCCCTCCTCAAGTGGTGGCAATCCATGATAGAGCAGGAGGGGCAGCCACCGGTCGACGAGGCGGACCATGAGTGACGCGCGGACCGAACTCGTCAGCGCCGAGGAAAGCACACGCGCCGTGCTGGCGGCCGTTGCGGCGCAGGCTAAAGACTACGCCCGCGGGTCCAAGGCGCAGAGCACACAGCGCGCCTATCGTACCGACTGGCGCGACTTCGACGCGTGGTGCGGCGCGCACGGCCTGACCGCGCTCCCGGCTACCCCCGAGATCGTGGCGCTCTATCTGACCGTGCGCGCCGAGACCTGCAAGCCGGCCACGCTCGCGCGCCGCGTCGCCGCGATCTCGCGCGCCCATCAGCTCGCCGACCACCCTAGCCCGACCACGAGCGCCACGGTGCGCGCCGTGGTCAGTGGCATCCGCCGCGCCAAGGGGACGGCGCAGCGGGTTAAGGCCCCGGCGGTGACGCGCGAGCTGCGCGCGATGGTCGAGGCCCTGCCTCCCACCCTGCTCGGCCGGCGCGACCACGCCCTCCTGCTGCTCGGCTTCGCCGGCGCGTTCCGCCGCTCCGAGTTGGTCGCGCTCGATGTCGCCGACGTGGCCGAGACCGCCGACGGCCTGGTGGTGACGATCCGCCGCAGTAAGACCGACCAGGAGGGCGCGAGCCGTAAAGTGGGCATCCCCTACGGCGCGCACCCGGCGAGCTGCCCGGTCCGCGCGACGCGCGCTTGGCTCGCTGCCGCCGGCATCGCCGAGGGCGCGCTCTTCCGCGGCGTGGACCGCCACGCCAACCTCCTAAGTCGACTCTCTGACAAGGGCGTGGCGCGCGTGGTGCAGCGCGCGGCCACGGGCGCGGGCCTCGACCCCGCCAACTACGCCGGCCACTCCCTGCGCGCGGGGCTGGCCACGGCGGCGGCCCAAGGCGGCGCTCCCGAGCGCGTCATCATGGCGCAGACCGGGCACACGTCGCTGGCGATGGTGCGCCGCTACATCCGCGACGGCGAGCTCTTCGCCGACAACGCCGCCGCCTATACCGGGCTGTAGGCCACGGTCCCGCCCCACGCTATCCGACGCTTCCGGGAACATGGCTATTTTTGCCCAATGCACCGAAAAGGTAAAAGTTCGCATGAGCGGCTCTGCTGGCCCGTCTCGTCCCCTGCGGCGCGGCCCGCGTCACAACGGCAGCAGCGTGCGGAAAGTCTACTTCTTGCACACCGTCACACTCCAGTCTCAAGCGGGGTTGGTGTTCTCCCCTTCGTCATACACATACCGTTGCCAAAATCATCGTGCGGATAGCTTGAAGAGACGCTGGCTTCTCGCGCAGCTGCGATCACGCGGGGTGCAGGGCACGATGCACATCCGTTAGGAGCGTTTTACCTTTTCGGGGCGTTGGGCAAAAATAGCCTTGACGGACTTCTATGCCCGCTGCGCAGCGGTGTACGACCAGCTACATGAGGACCGACAGCAGGCACTGGTCGCGCGCCTCGATACGTTGGAGAGTGCAATCGACGAGGCATGCACAGCGCGGGATTGGGGCGCTCTGATGCGAGCGGTGAAGAAGTGCGAACAGGAATATAGGCAGTTATCGCCCTTTTCTCACCTAAATGGCCTGGTGTCACGGTAGCTGTCACTAGCCACAGATTGCAGCTAGTGACAGCTACCGTGACACCAGGCCTAACTTACTGCGCTAAAAGTGATCCTGCCGCGCCAGTGAGCGGCATGGTTAAGCTGGCGTGGTGTAAATGAAGTTTGAAGTATAGTTCATGGTCACCGGTTGCGTTCGGGGAAGATAGCATGATCAGGGTCGAACCAAATGATGTAGAAAATAGTATCCTCACGATACCCGAACAAACGCATCCTCTGGGTTACTCGGATTTCATGGATAGTGGCGTCTTCTGGCAAGTCGGAAGGAAAACGGGGCATCCTCTTCGTCGGCTCAACAGGCTTGTATCCGAGTCCGCCAACGTGCTGCCCTTGCCCACCGGAGGTCCGCACCTGTTCCCATGTGTACCGCTCCATCTTCGCCAATGCCTTGACTAACGCTTCAATTTGTTCAGTGTTTGCGTGATGAAGGCAATAGTTCTGTAAATCGGCGTAACCGAAACGGAACGAGGGGTTTTCTTTGTCGGGAGTTCGCTGGGCTGCTGAAACAGCGTCTGAAGAGATGTGCCGCCCGGTTGGAGACACGACTTGAGGAATGCGCCCTTTCTTGCCGGCCACGGGATCTAAACGCGCCGCAGGTCGGCGTAGTACCGCCTCATGGTGTCTTGGGGAATGATACGGCTGCTCGATGTACCGGGCTCATATTCTTGTCGCGCATCTTTCCACGGGTCTTCACTGTGGGTTAGAGTCTCTAGCGCCTTTGCTGTATACGGGCCATATGTGTCCCAAACCTCGTCCAGGATCTCGCGTGTCTCGTCGCTTAGGCGTGGCAACTCCACACCATCCTGCGGAATAGCATTCCAACCATACCCTTTGTACTTTCGGTAAAGGTGTGGAATAACAGGACCGTGGACCCATGCCTCGAAGTTGTCTGCAAACAATGGCTCATTTGTTAACGCTAGGTGCCATGCCTGCGCATAGTAGACAAGTTTCTGAAGTCGGAGGTTAGTCATTGTGTCGCCGGCATCCTCATCCACTTTGAGTATGAAGTAGTCGGCGACGAGCCCTGGGGTCAATGCCGTCGAGTCCGGAGCTTGGGCAATAGAAGCGCTTTCTCCCGCCCTTTTAGATACCCCCTCGGGCCTACTCACCGGCCATGTGCTGCCTACCATACGACCAAACTGAAGGCTTGGACTCCAGGTCACATCAGATGATGCGTACGCCTGGGCGACCTGCTGAAGTCGGGGTGGCGTAGGAAGCGGTACAACAATGTCAACGAACTCCTCAGCCGACGGTCGCTGTCCCTCTGTCATTGCAGCCCCTCTTTCGCAATACGCATTCGTTCATGCTGCTCCAGTGCCGCTTGCAGTACGGTAATAAAATCAGGCAACCGGCCTGCAGCGACTGCGACACGCGCGACACACTCTGCGGGCACTATCGGCGAGTCCGCAACTGACTGCGGGCCAAAGATTATAGGTGGATGAGCCTCAAAGAAGGAGATAATAATCTCATAGTCGCCAGGCTGCGCAACGATATTAGTGGCATATCTTGTTACGAGATTCGAAGGAACCTCGAATCGGATAGGTACTTGCATTATTTGCGCTGCTGGAACATCCCCCTCAGCCATGTTGCCCTCACTCACCATGCTAGTTGACCATTCTGTTTATCGGCACAGTTACCGTTTACCTGACCCTCTCAGGCATCAGAATATCGCACATGTCCTCTTGTGTACACGGTTAGGCTGGCACTAACCCTCTCGCCTAATCGCCATCGCCCTTCGGCTTGCCCCGGAACTGCGTGTTGAAGCGCAAACTGGTTAGGAACTCCTCCAGCCACTCGGGCGTCGTGACGCGAGTCTTCAGCGGCCCCGTCGTGATCGTCTTCAGTCGCCCCTTGCGGACCGCCGCGTGCAGGTTGCTCGCGCTCCGATAGCCGGCGCGTGCGGCCGCGTCCCGGATGGTCAGATACTGCTCGGATTCGTCGGACACGGGCGCTACCTCATTGTCCCGATTGGCTTCGTCTAGCCATCAGTTTAACACTCCCATGCTAAACCCATGATCGACGGCGTACCGGCGACGCTAGGCGACGTTACATCGACACGGCCACATCCGCGAGCTTGCCGGCCTTAATGGCCCACTGCACCGATTCGTGCAAAAATGGGCCATATCGCGTAAATAAGTCCAGTCGCTGTCTATGGTCGCATTGCCACTACGGATTTAGGCAAAGACCGCTCCGGTAACCGCTCTTACCGGCCCAGTTCGCCACACAAAGGGCCTTGTTACCGGCGCACTTGGGGGCGTTATCCCTCCGAAAACTGGCCCGGTAAGACAACTGCGCCGGTAACAAGGCAAATGACCCATTTTTACATCAATCGTTGTAGTGGGCCCTTTTGGCCCGCGTTGTCTGCTGATGAGTTAAAAGCCCATTCAAGCGGCGAGGGCGGACGGTGTGGCGGCACGCGGGTCCAGGGCGTGGAGGTCGAGCGGGGTGGCCGCATCGTCGGGGTAGGGGACGGCGTAGAGGCGCTGGTGGCGCTGGCACCGCCGGAAGGCGTGGTAGGCGTCCCAGTCGCCGTTCTCATGGATGCAGCGCAGGTGCAGGAGAGCTTCGGCGCCGGCGAGGGTCCAGCGCATGCCGGAGAGCGCGCAGCGATCCTTGACCAGGTGGCGGCAGGCCCCTTCGATGACGCCGGTGGCGATGGGCCAGCCGCGCGCGAGATAGGTCGCGTAGTCCATATAGGGCGCGTTGCGCTCCAGGTAGGCGGCGACCGTGGTGAGCGCGACCCGGGCACGGCGCGCGCGGCCGGGCGTCTCGGCCAGCAGGCGCAGATCGGCCACGACCGCGGCGCTCTGGCTGCGCAGGAGGTGGAGCGCGCGCGCCTTGACCCAGGCGGTGCGGCGGGGGGCGGTCTCGCCGAGCAGGGCGTTGGCGGCCTTCCAGAGGTACTCCGTGGCGTGGATCAGGTCCAGCACGAGCGTGTCGGCGGGGAAGGCGCGCCGGACGCGCTCCTGCAAGGCCTGGCTCCCGTCGGTCAACGCGACGCGGTGCGCGATGTGCGCCCCGTCGCGCCGCGCCGCGCCGCGCCGCGCGGGCGGCGGCCTCAGCTAGCGCGGCGTCCTTGCCCGCTAGCGTCGCCCACAGCCGCTTGTGCCGCGGCCCTTCGCGCGCCGCCCGTTCCGCGTCGCCCGCGGGAGCCGCGATCGTCGGGTCGCGGAACAAGCTCTCCGCCACTGCCTCGGGGGTGCGCACGGCCGGGGCGATGGTGTAGATCGCCGTCAGCGTCGCCTCCTTCTTGCCGCCGCGCGCGGGCCCCTTGCCCAACCGCAGCGGCGCGGGGGCCGCCGTCCCCGCCGTCCCCGCCGTCGGCGCGGGTGGCCGCACGAGCGGCACGCCCTTGCCGTCCGCTTGTAGCACCAGGATCGCCGCCTCCTCCTCCGGCGGCGGCGGCGCTTGCTGGGCGTAGAACGCCTCCACCGCCGGCGCGTCCTCCACCACCTGCTCGCGCAGCGTGCGCGTCGAGAGCGCCAGGCCCAGCAACCGGCGCAGCACCCCCAACCCCTTGTGGTACGCCTCCCCCACGCCCAACTCCTCGGCCGTCTCGCGCACCAGGTCCGAGCACACCGTCGGCGGCAGCGAGAGCAGCGCGTCCACCGGCGCCCGGCCGCCCACCCCCTTCCGATAGAAATATGGGCGGCCCACCTCCACCCGCCCGAAGATGGAGAGATAGGGGCGCGTCCGCTCACTGTGGTAGGGGCGCTCCACGCCCGCCGGGTCGCGATCGACCTCCGCCGCCGTCGCCGCCGCCCGCGTGGCCAGGAACAGCGCGAACAGCGCGCGCCCCAGGGCCAACAACTGGCCCAACAGGCGCCGCTCCATGGTGTCGGCGCTCACGCCTTGGGTCTCCTCACTCGTCATACTAGCCAAGACGGCCTCGAACTGGGCGCGCAGGTCGTGTACACTCGGGACAGGGGTGGCAGGCATCGTCGGTCTCCTCCGGCTCGCTGGGTTGTCAACACTCTCATCTTGCCGGACCTGACCCCTCCTGTCACCCCACGCTCCAACTCAGCTGAAACACACCCATATAATTAGTACATTCGTTTCAGCAGTTGGAGATTGCAGGCCTGTAGCGCCAGGAGCTTGTAGCATGGCCACGACCGATGCGGCCGCGCGCAAAGACTTCTTCGTCAGCTACAACAAGGCCGACCACATGTGGGGGCAGTGGATCGCCTGGCAGATCGAGGATGCCGGCTACACGGTCGTGCTGCAAGCCTGGGACTTCCGGCTGGGAGGCAATTTCGCCCTCGACATGCAGCGAGCCACGGCTAAGTGCGAGCGCACGATAGCCGTCCTGTCGCCCGACTATCTCGACGCCCTGTTCACGCAGCCGGAGTGGGCCGCGGCCTTCGCGCGCGATCCCACGGGCACGCTGGGCGCGCTCGTGCCGGTGCGCGTGCGCGCGTGTCGGCTCTCGGGCCTGCTCGCGCAGATCACCTACACCGACCTCGTGGGGCTGGACGAGGCGGCCGCGAGGGCGAAGCTGCTCGCCGACGTGCGGCCCGGGCGCGCCAAGCCGGCGCGGCCGCCGACCTTCCCGGGTGTGGAAGTGGCCCCGACGACCGCGCACCCGCGCTATCCCGGGCTGCTGCCCCCCGTCTGGGGTGTCCCGCATCGCCGCAACCCCAACTTCGGTGGCCGACAGGAGACCATCTCCGCGATAGAAGGGGCGCTGGCCACGGGTCCGTTGGTCGCGCTCACCGGGCTCGGCGGCACTGGCAAGACGCAACTAGCGGTGGAGTACGCCTATCGTCACGCCGGGGCGTATGATGTCGTCTGGTGGCTGCCGGCCGAGGAGTCGGTGACGCTCGCGGACGGCTACGCGCGGCTGGCGGCCGCGCTCGGGCTGCCGGAGCGCGACGCACAGGACCAGCGCGTCGCCGTGGACGCGGCGCGGTGTTGGCTCGGCCAGCATCCCCGTTGGTTGCTCATCCTTGACGACGCGCGCGACATCGACTTGGTGCGCGCGTACCTGCCGCAGGGGCCGACCGGCCACGTGCTCCTGACGTCGCGCGATCAGCGCTGGCGGGGGATGGCAACGTCCGTGGGCGTGCCGGGGCTCGAGCCGCACGCGGCCGCCGCGTTCCTGATGCGGCGGACCGGGCAGGTCGGCGAGGATATGGCCGCCGCGCTGGCGCAGGAGCTGGGCTACCTGCCGCTCGCGCTTGAGCAGGCCGGCGCCTACATTGAGGCGACCGGGCGTTCCCTCGCCGAGTACCTCGACCTGTACCGCCAACACCGCCTGGGCCTGCTGGAGCGCGGCGAGCCGTCGCCGGACCACCCCGAGACGGTGCGCACCACGTGGTTGCTGTCGCTTGAGCGCGTGCAGGCGGCGGCGCCGGCCGCGGCCGAGCTCCTGATGCTGTGCGCCTACCTGGCGCCCGACGCGATCCCGCGCGACATCGTGCGCGATGGGGCGGACTATTTGCCCCTTTCCCTGGCCGAGGAGGTCGCCGACGAGTTGCGCTTCGACGCGGCCGTGGCCGAGTTGCGCCGCTACTCGCTCATCGAGGCCGAAGGGGACGACTTGGTGGTCCATCGCCTGGTGCAGGTGGTCGTGCGCGAGGAACTCGAGACGGAGGCGACCCGGAGGTGGCTAATCGCAGCCGTGGGCGTCGTCGATCACGCGTTCCCGGCGGATGGCCACGGCCCGCGGCGCTGGCCGCGGTGCGCACGCCTGCTGCCGCACGTGTACGCCGTGCTCGACCGGCTCGACGAGGCGAGGATAAGATTCGATGCCGCCGTCGACATCCTGCGTCGCGCGGGGCTCTACCAACTCGAACGCGAGCAACTCCCCGCCGCCCTCGCGACCTTCGAGCGCATGGCGACGCTCAGCGCCTGGTTCTCAGGCCCCGGCAGCTACCAGGTGGCCACGGCCATCAACAACATGGGCAGCGTCCTCATCCGCATGGGTCGGCTGGTGGAGGCCCGGGACCATTACGCGCAGGCGCTCGGGATCAACGAGAAATGCCTCCCGCCGACGGACCCCGCCATTGGGGCGAACCTCGCAAACCTCGGCAGCGCACTCCTGTACATGCGGGACTCGGCGGGGGTAGCCGAGGCTGTGCGATATTTCGAGCGGGCGCTACCTATCCTGGGGGCCGCCCACGGACCTCTGCACCCCGACGTCGCGAAGTGCCTCAACCAGCTTGGGAGTACCCTGCGGGCAGACGGTAGGGTAGACGACGCGCGGGGGCGATACGAGCAGGCGCTGGCCATCATCGAGCAAGCTCCGGGGCTAGGGCCGGACGATCCTATGGTCGCGACGGTGCTCATCAATCTTGCCCAAGTCGTAGCACGCCCGGAGGCGCGCGCGCTCCTGGAGCGGGCGCTGCGCATCGTTGAGGGAGTGTATCCGCCCGATCACCCGCTCGTCGCGACGGCGCTCGCCGCCCTGAGCGGCAACCTGCGGGAGCTGGGGGACTACGACGCGGCGCTCCCCTTGGCCAGGCGGTCGCTCGCCACCGTCGAAACGTTCCACGACCAGGATCGTCGGTGGCTCTCCGAAGCATCGGCGACGTTGGGTGGCGTGCTCCTCGGCCTGGGCGAGTTGCCGGAGGCGCGCGAACGGTACGAACAGTCCTTGGCAATCGACGAAGACATCCACGGTCGGGATCACCCCGCCGTGGCGCGGGACCTCAACAATCTCGGCTGCGTCCTCCTGGCGCAGCGCGCTTGGGAGGAGGCACAGCCTTACTTCGAGCGGGTCCTCGCCATATGTCGCGCTCACTTGGGCGATCAGGACCCCTTCACCACACGGACGCGGGAGGTGCTCGACGAACTCGCGCGGCGGATCGGCGGGCGACCGGTGGCGGACGGCGTGGCCCGCGAGCAGCAGGAGACGCCGATGTCCCCAGTGTCCCCGGCCGAAGCGGATCAGCGGCCGGCCCGGGCGGTCATCCTGACCGCCCTCCCGTGCGAGTACCAAGCGGTGCGCGCCCAGCTCACCGACCCCCGCGAGGAAACGCACCCGCACGGGACCATCTACGAGCAGGGCACTTTCGTCGGCGGGGGGCGGATCTGGGAGGTCGGGATCGTCGAGATCGGAGCCGGCAACCCGCGCGCCGCGCAGGAATGCGAGCGCGCGATCAACCACTTCGATCCGGATGTCGCGCTGGGCGATGTCGTGGCGGCGACGAAGGTGTATGGGTACGAGTCGGGCAAGTCCGAGGCGATTTTCCTGCCCCGACCGGACGCGGGGCATTCGACCTATAGGATGGAACAGCGCGCCCGCGCCGAGGCGCGGAAGGGGGATTGGCTGCAACGCCTCGCGCCCACGGCCGTCGAACGCCCCCCGCGGGCTCTGATAGCCCCGATCGCCGCCGGCGAGAAGGTTGTGGCCTCAACCCGCGCCGCGATCTACGAATTCCTCCGGTCGCACTACGGCGACGCGGTGGCGGTGGAGATGGAGGGGTATGGGTTCCTAACGGCGACCCACGCCAATCAACATGTGGAAGCGCTCATCGTCCGCGGGATCTCCGACTTGATCGACGGCAAGGGCGCGGCGGACGCGGTCGGCTCGCAGGAGATGGCCGCACGCCACGCCAGCGCATTCGCCTTCGAGGTCCTGGCCAAGCTAGAGGTGCTAAGCACATGACCATAAGTTCGGCACGCTTTTACGCCCGATTCACGCTCAACAGACCATGCCAGACTTCTGGTGACCTGCTTAGCCCATGGCCAGGCCGCTGCCGGCGGGGGCGGGACGCAGCGTGTGGCCCCCATAGACCCTCCGTTCTTGTCGCTCCCCCTCGGCGCCATGGTCAGGCCCGATGATCTCGATGGGCAATGCGCCGCGGTGCAGCGGGGCGAGTATCCCGGCTGGGAGGTTACACGCGTCGCCCAGGTGTACCCGGAACGCCGGCAGCACTACGATATCGAACTGGCCCACGTGGCCGGGCAGATGGAGAGTCGTCGCTTCCTGTGGGACATGACCGACCCGCACGGGGGCGTGTTCGTGTGGCGTCGCATCGCGTAGGGAAGGCTGCGGGGGTCACGGGAGGCTAGCTTGACAACTATTTGACACGCGGCCCCCCGACCCTGCACACTGCCGTCAGGGGATCTCAACTAGCGTGAAGAGACATTCACATAGGTTAGAGAATGGCTAATCGAGAGGTGGGATCGAGTGAATTTCTCGACCTTATTGCGCATGGCTCGCCAGGGCGACCTCAGCGCTGATGCCTGCCGCTATTTGCTCTCTGCCCACGGTGAGTGCGAGTGGCTGGACTACAAAGAGCAATTGAATCTCTCCAATGACGCCCAGTTGTCCGAGTTCGTGCGCGACGTGCTCGGTATGAAAAACGTTGGCGGCGGATACATCGTCGTGGGTGTGAGGGATAAGACGTGGGAGCCTGTTGGCCTCGCTTCGCGGCTACCATACGACACGAAGTTGCTTCGCGAGAAGGTGCTGAAAGCTTGTGGCGTGCAGCTGGACCTCGACGTCGTGCAGCACGAGCTCGATGTCGCCGGCACTCCGCAGCTCTTCGCGCTGATTCTCGTCCGCTCGACCGGTAAATGGAGCAAGCTGCGCAACCCGACCATGGTGAAAAAACCTTTCCAGCCTAATATCCCGCACGGCCTTCGCCTCGGTGAGATCATCGCGCGGCGCGGGGACTCTACTATACAACTCACGCAATTCGCCGATTTGACCGATCTTCTCGATCAACTCAAGGAGATTAGTGCCCAGTCTGAAATCGAGACTCTGCCCTCGCCGTTCGCGATCGACGAGGCCGGCTACCGCTTGCTCGACAAGAATTTCGATAGCTTCATCGGACGGGAGGCGCTACGCCAGCAGGCGCTCGACGCCGTTAGCCGCGACCCGCGCATTTGGATCATCAACGTGCACGGCCCAGGCGGCGTCGGCAAGTCCGCGCTCGCGACATGGGTTGCGTATACTTTCTACGAGCAGCGCGCCTTCGAGGCAATCCTCCACCTCACTGCGAAGGAAACGGAACTGACGCAGGAAGGCATCAGCCGCTTACAGTCGCGGACCCTGACTTCGCTGGAAGGTCTGTTAGAGCATATCCTCGACGTCTTCCCCTTCCATGCCGAGACACCCGAGGGCTTAGATGGCCGCAAGAAGTTGGCGTGCGAGTATCTATGCACGTTCACGACCCTCTTAGTGCTCGACAACATGGAGACGGTCGGTGATGGACGTATCCTCAAGTTCGTGCAGGATCTGCCGCCGCAGAGTAAAGCTAAGGTGTTGCTGACCAGCCGCGAGAAATCGGGCGGCTGGGAGCTACCCGTACCGGTGACAGAACTGGTCTCATCGGAAGAGGTCGAGGAGTTCATCCGCCACAAGGCACGCGAAATGTCGGTTAACTTCCCGTTGGATCGAGACATATGCGAGGAGGTGCGGCAATCCAGTGGTGGCCTCCCGTTGGCTATCCAATGGATCATCGGCCGCTATAAGCGCGAACAAAATATCCGCACTATTTTGCGCGATTTGAAAAACCCCGACTCCCCGGTCTTGGAGTTCAGCTTCCGCCGCATCTGGGACAAGCAACCTCAGGACGCTAAGGATGTCCTAGCAGTCATGACCATCTTCGACGACCCGCCATCGCCCGACCAACTCGCAATGGCCTTGGAGTGGCGTCGCGAACGTATCGAGGCTGCGCTTGGCACGCTTGAGGAGGTGACGCTCGTCAACAGGGCCACGCAACCTTCTGATGGGCGAGTGACCTTTAGCGCGCTCCCAATCACGCTGTCCTTCGCGCGGCACGAATTGGATAAGATGGGTGATTTGGGGCAGCGCAGCCATCAGCGGATGCGGAGATGGGACGCGCAGATGGAGCTCCTAGCGTCGGAACGGGCTGGTATCGAGAGCGTGACCAGCCGCTTCGGCTTGCGGACGGACAACGAGCAGCGCGCTGCCATCATCATCCGACGCGCCACGAACGAATTGTCTCTGGACGACGCGGCCGCTCTGTATAAGCAGGCGCGCGACTTAGCCCCGCAGAACGCCTACGTCTACGCCATGAGCGCGAAATTCGAAATGGGCCGCGGTGCCCTTGGCCAGGCGCTAGATTTCGCGCGTGAGGCCATCGCGCGCGCTAACCGCAGGACTGGTGGGCTCAGCTACACCACCTTGGCCGATGTCTACGACTACGACAAGATGGATCGACGACTTGATCGGGCGCAGGCGTTGGCCAAGGCGTTGGAGTACGAGCCGAACGATGTCGTGACGCGCCACAAGTACGGTGTGGCGCTGAGCCGCGCCGGCCAGCGGGATCAGGCGGTCACAGAATTTACCCGTATCATCGAGCAACTCCGCAACGTGGAGCCAATCCAGCCTACCCTCATGATGGCCCTCTATACCCGCGCCCTGAACCTGGGTTGGCTCAAGCGGCGCGATGAAGCGGCGCGGGATAAAATCTACGGCCAGGAGTTGATCGCCAAGTATCCGTACTTGCAGAGTTACGCGGACGACTTTCGAGATGTAGGTTGAGGGGGGCGGGGTATCGGGGTACTATGAATCGAAGTGTTGTTACCATCGATGCCTCGGTCGCGTTGCCGTCAACTCCAGTCGTCCTGTCGGCTCCGCGCCCGCCGGCCCTCGACCCAGCCCGCGTGTACTTAGATGGCCTGCGCCCCTCCGGGCGGCGGTCCATGGCTGCGCGCCTGCGCCTGGTCGCCACCCTGCTCGGCGCGCCGGTGGTCGATCTCGTGCATTGGGACAGCCTGCGCTTTGCCCACGTCGCGGCGCTGGTCGCGCACCTGGCCGCGCCCGCCAAGCCGGTCGACGGGAGTGACCCCGGCTTGGGGCTGTCTCCGGCCTCGGTCAACGCGACGCTCGCGGCGTTGCGAGGCGTCGCAACGGCGGCGTGGAACCTCGGCCTGCTCGACATCGAAGACCTCGCGCGCATCAAGGCCGTCAAGCCTATCCGTGGCGAGAGTGTGCCCGCCGGCCGCTCCGTCGCCACCGGCGAACTGCGCGCCCTCGTCGAGGCCTGCGCCGCGGATGCGGGATTGGCCGGCCCGCGCGACGCCGCGCTGATCGCCCTGCTCTACGTCGGGGGGCTGCGCCGCGCCGAGCTCGCTGCCTTGCAGCTTGCCGACTACGACCCCGAGGCGGCCGCGCTCATTGTGCGCGTTGGCAAGGGGCACAAGGGCCGCACCGTCCCCGTTGAGGCCGGGGCCGCGGCCGCGCTCGCCGCTTGGCTGGCCCTGCGGGGGCCGCGCCCGGGCGCGCTCTTCCGGCGTGTCAACAAGCATAACCAGCTCTGGGGGGACGGGCTCTCGGCGCAGGCCGTCTACGCGATCCTGCGCAAGCGCGCCACCGAGGCCGGCCTAAGCAAGCCCGTGTCGCCGCACGACCTGCGGCGCACCTTCGTCAGCGACCTGCTCGACGCCGGCGCCGACATCGCCACGGTGCAGAAGCTCGCGGGTCACGCCAACGTTACCACCACCAGCCGCTACGACCGCCGCGGCGAGCACGCTAAGCGCCAGGCTGTCGACAAGTTGCACTTCCCGTATCGGGAGAGGGGGGACCAATGAAGACGATCGCGATCGCGAATCATAAGGGGGGGAGCGCCAAGACCGTCACCACCTGGTCGATCGGCGCGCTGCTGGCCCAGCGCGGCCTGCGCGTGCTCCTGGTCGACTTCGACCCGCAGGGCTCGCTGACGCTGGCCACGGGCGTCCCGGCCGACGACGATGCGCCGTCGATCTGGACGGCCATGCAGCCGCTCCTGGAGACCGGCGCCGCCCCCGACCTGGCGCCGTTGATCCGGCCCCTAGAGCCCGCAGGCCTCGACCTGTTGCCGGCGAGCCTAGAGCTCGCCGCGGCGGACCTGGCGCTCCTGCACGCCGAGCGGCGCGAATACGTGCTCGCCGACGTGCTCGCCCCGGTCGCCGACCGTTACGACGTCGTGCTGATCGACTGCCAGCCGGCGCTGAGCCTGCTGGTCATCAACGCGCTCACTGCCGCGGACGAGGTCGTGATCCCCGTCCCGCCGGACTACCTCGGCGTCGGCGGCCTCTCGCTGTTCCTGCGCACCGTTGACCGTGTGCGGACACGCCGGGTCAACCCCCACCTGCGCATCACCGGGTTGATTGCCACGCTCACCCGGCCGCGCACCACGCACGACCGCGAGTACATGCCCCAACTGGAGCGCCAGGCGGAGGCGCGAGGGCTGACTATCTTGGGGCAGGTGCCCTACGTCGAGGCGGCGCGCAACGCGGTGGCCGCCGGCGTCCCGCTCCCCTTGTATGACCGACGGAGCCCCGCGACGCACGCCTACGAAGAGTTGACCGATCGCCTGCTGGATGCGTGGGGCCTCACAGCATTGATGTCTGAGGGGGCGACGGCGATCGTGGAGGCGGAGATCGCGGAGGTGGCGCGTGGCTAGCCGCACCAGCCAGCCGCCGCGGCGTTCGCTCGATGCCCTGTTCGGGCCGCCCCCCGCCGCCGGTGTCGCGTCCCTCGACCAGGCGCACGCGATCGGGGTCGACCTGCTCGATCCGAACCCGTATCAGCCACGGGCGCACGTCCTCGACGACGCGGCGCGGGCCGAGCTCGACGCCTCTATCCGGGCGCATGGCATCCTGCAGCCCGTCTTGGTCCGGCCGGTCGGCGACCGTTACCAGCTCGTCGACGGCGAGCAGCGCTGGCGGGCGGCGCAACGCGTCGGCCTGGAGGTGGTGCCCGCCGTGGAGCGTGCGGTCGGCGATGAGGACATGGAGTTGTTAGCCCTCCTGGCGAACACCCAACGGACCGACCTCGACCCCCTCGACGAAGCGCGGGCCTACCGCCGCATCATGGAGCGCCGCGCGCTGTCCCTGCGCGACATGGCCGCCCTCGCGCACAAGAGCCACGGGCACGTGGCGCAACGCCTGCGCTTGCTCGACAACCCCGAGATCACCGCGGCCGTGGAGGAGGGCTGGCTCTCGCCCACCGTCGCACTCTCGGTCGATCGCGTCGCGGACCCTGCGACGCGCGCGGCGTTGCTCGATCGCACCCGCCCGGAGGGCTCGCCGACGATCGCCGACGCGCGCGAGGCGCGGACCTTGAGCCGTGAGCTCTCGGCCCCCCCTACGACACTACAACGTGTAAAATATTATACACCTAGCACTACGACAGATGCAGGCCTGACCGCGGACCCCGTGGTACCCGCTCCTGTGGTGGACGCGCCCCGTCCGACGGCTGTGGAAGATCGTGACGCCGACACCGACGCGCCGGCCGGACCGCCACGCCATGTGGCGGTGGCGGTCCCACCCTCCCAATACGGTACTACAGAGCAGGAGGTGGGCTGGGGCGGGGAGCGCGACCGCCAAGCCGGGCGCGCGACAGCGCTCCCAACCGAGAGGACGCTAGCGCCGCCGGCACCCGGCGCGCGGACAGTGAGCCTTCGCGCCCTGCGTATTATCCAGCTCCGCGAGGGTAGCAACGACGAGCCGCGCCAGCTCGACGAGGCCGACCCCGCCGTGTTGCTGCGCATCCTGCGCGCGGACCTCGCTTGGCTAGAGGAAATCGACCGAAAGGCGCCCAGATGAGCGACGTGGCCCGCCCCGAAGGATACGACGCGCTCCTGGACGAGGTGCGCGGGCTGCTGCAGGCGGCGCGCAACCGCGCCTACCAGGCCGTCGACAACATCAAGGTCCAGGCATACTGGCAGGTCGGCGAGCGCATCGTGCGGGCCGAGTTGGAGCATAAGGAGCGGGCGGACTACGGCGCGCGCGTCGTCGAGCAGCTCGCCCGGGATCTGAAGATGACACGGCAGATGCTCGCGCGCATCGTGCGGTTCTACCGCGCCTACCCGATCATCACGGCGCTCAACACGCAGATCTCCTGGAGCCACTATGAGGCCCTGGCCGCCATTGAGAATCGCGTCGAACGGGAGTTCTACGAAGCGGAGGTCGCGCGCAACGCCTGGAGCGTGCGCCAGCTCGACGAGCACATCAAGGGCGGGCTCTATAAGCGGGCTCTGACGGAGCCGCGTTCGGTCGTGATCGCGCCACTCGCGGCGCCGGCGCTGCGTCCGGAGGACGCGTTCCGCACCCTCTACAGCTTCGTTGTGCCCGGTCTACCCGTTGGCTACGACGAGGCCCAGCTGGAGGGGGCGCTGCTGGCCACCTTCCAACGCTTCCTGGAAGAGTTAGGGCCCGGCTTCTACGTGCGCAAGAGCCAGCAGACCATCATCATCGACGGGCAGTACCACAGCGTAGACCTGGAGCTCTACAACAGGGACATCCCGGCGACCGTGCTCTGCGATTTGAAGCTGGGTCCGTTCAAGGATGCCTACGTCGGGCAGATGAACAAGTACGTCTCGTACTACCGGGAGCGCGTCCCGCGCCATGAGTGGGAGAAGCCGACCATCGGGCTGATCGTGTGCGAGAGCGCCGGCCGCGACGAGGTACGTTACGCGCTCGCCGGCCTGGAGGAGCGCGTCTTCGTCGCCGAGTATCAGGTGCGCCTCCCGACCGAGGAAACGATCAAAGAGCGTCTGGAGGCGCTGGCGGATCGGGAGCTGTGACCGCCCGGACCGGGCGCGGACCGCGAACCACGCCGGCGGCGAATTGTAACCACAGCGTGGTTACAATTCGCCGCCGGGATGTCTCCACGCTATTTCACACATGCTGGAACATCCGTGCTACGCTTATCAAACGTTGACAACGCGCGCGACGATACGGACGATTGGTTATTTTCAAAACATGGGGGGAGCGCCATGGACAAGAAGCCCGAGGCCCGGCTAATTCTGCCGGTGTCCCGTCAGAAGATGGCGGGACACCGATGGCTTGACCTCGCTTTCGACGATGACCATGAAGCCGAGCTTGGCTTCATGGCCCGGCTTCTAGTTCAGGCGACCATCCCGCACAGCGATCCCGGCCCCGTCCCGGCTTGGGGGCGTCGCAATGGCTCGCTTTCGCTCGTCATGCAACCTAGTTGGGTGATCGGGTCGGACGGGCAGCCGCAGAGCATCGGCCTACCCTATGGCTCCGTCCCACGTCTGCTGCTGGCGTGGGTCACCACGGAGGCCGTGCGGACCAAGGAGCGCGACCTGATCCTAGGCGAATCGTTGAGCGAGTTCATGCGCAAGCTGGGCCTTGTCCCGACAGGCGGTCGCTGGGGCAGTATCACCCGCTTGCGCGAACAACTGCGCCGCCTGTTCAGCGCCACTGTTGCGGTGAGCTACGAGCAGCCCAATATGGTCGCCGACGCTGGCTTCCGCATCGCCGACCAGTCCGTTCTTTTCTGGGACCCAAAGCGACCCGAGCAGGCGGCTTTGTGGAAGTCTACGGTGACGCTGAGCGAACGGTTTTACGACGAAATCGTCACCCGACCAGTCCCCCTCGACCTGACCGTCCTCAAGGCGCTCACACGCTCGCCCCTGTCCATCGACATCTACATCTGGCTCACCTATCGCATGAGCTACCTGAAGCAGGCGACAACCGTGCCGTGGGGATCGCTAGAGTTGCAGTTTGGGTCCGACTACGAACGCACCAGAGACTTCCGCCGCAAGTTCCTCGCCGCCCTCAGAAAGGTGCTGTTGATCTACCCCGCCGCCGTCGCTGCAGCACCCGATGGGCTGCTCATCTCCCCAAGCCGCACCCACATTCCACGCCGCTCCTAACGCTCCTCACCTGCGGATAACCTAGTGGAAAAGAGCCCATTTCGGCCAGTTATCCACGCATAAACGGTCGCGCCTTTCCACGCATAAACGGTCGCGCTTCCCTCTATCAAGTTACGCATAAACGGTCGCGCTTTTCTCCCGCGTACCTTATTTAACTACCTATAGTTAGACCTATAGTTATGTGTAGCCTGTAGTAGGCAAGCTCTGGTTGTGGAAAAACAGCCGGTGGTTACCTCAGCAAGAGATAGCACGAACACATCCAACGACACGACACACGCCCCCCACGGGGAGAAAGAAAGGGGTATCTCCCCCTAGTAATGGAGCGGGTCGATGCCTCCGCTGCTAGCGCACCCGTCGCCGCACACATAGCCGCCGCAGCCCCTTTCTTTCTCCCCGTGGGGGGCGCGTGTCGCCATCGACTGCTCTGCCACATAAAATGGCGGCAGCGCCCGAGTGGTAGGATAGGCTTGGAATGAGGCGCACCTCGGTACACTGAATAGCACATGGCTCGTATCGTTTTGACCACGTACACATGTCGCTAAAATCTTAGCGACAGGCCGATCTGTAGCAGTCGTGAGCGAACAAAGGAGAAGCCACCATGCTGCGGATCGGATGGGGATATGACATTCATCGTTTGGTGGACGGATTCCCCCTCGTCCTCGCTGGTGTCGACTTCCCGACATTCCCGAAAGGGTTTAACACCCACTCGGATGGTGATGTTGTTGCACATGCCATCGTCGATGCTCTGTGTGGTGCGCTCGCTGACGGCTCCCTCGGCGATTATTTTCCAGAGGATGATCCCAACGACCAGGATGCTCGCAGTATCGAGTTCCTACGCCGATTCCGCCCCGTTTTGCACAAGCATCAAGCAACGGTCGTGAATTTGGACTGTACGATTATCGCGGCCCAGCCCAAAATCGGTCCCGCTGTGTCTGAAATGAGGCGTAACATCGCCGATTACCTGGGCACCTTGGAGCGGGCAGTATCCATAAAAGGCAAAACCAACGACCATTTCGGGCCGGAGGGGCAGGGTGAGGCGGTCTCGGCGGTCGTTGTCGCGCTCGTCGACGTCGGAGTATAGCCTTACACGCCTTCCCATAGGCTTAGTAGCACGCGCGCTTCGATCCCTTCCAACCGTGCAACCTCATCCTGTCCATCCATGCTACTCACCTTGACATGCACCTGGGCGAGAGCAATGCCGAGCCCGTCGGCGATGTTGTGCTGTATCTCGGGGAGGTGTTTCTTCATACGCGGTTTCTCGCCGCAGAGTATGGTCACGTCGACCGTCCCGAGCAGTAAGTGGTCAGGCTCAAGCAGACGCCGCCGCATCTCGGGGAGATAGTCTAGCGACTTGACACCTGTCTCGCCCTTGTCGGGGAACCAATCGTCGATATCCCCCTTATTGACGGCCGCGGCCAAGGCCATGACGATCGCATGCGAAACGACATCACCATCACTGCGCTTTGTGTTCGGCCCTTTCAAAAAGTCCTCGAAAGTCACGCCTGCTAGCGTCAACTGACGCCCATCGACGAGCGCGTGAAAGTCCGATGCGAAGGCGAGGCGCTGCTTCTTCGCTAGGGTTACTACTATATCGTAAATTAACTCCGTCCGCGTCGTCTCATCGAAGCCCATCATTCGCTGGCCTCCTTTTCGATAGAGTATGCATAGTCGAACTCATGGAGGGCGCCATTCGCCACGATATGCGTATATTCAAACAGGGTGCTGTCGTCGGCCCAGACCCAGCGATCCATATCGATCACGGGTTGCCCTCGTGCGATGTTCAGCACCGCAGCTTCCTCGGCGGACGGCATACGACAGTTCAAGTGCTCTACAGCGCGCGTGGCTGTCAGTTCCGAGTGCTCACGCAACCATTTGAAAAGCGGGATGTAGCCCTCATCGTGCCCTACTAAGGCACCCAATAGAGACGCGAGATAGTAACTGTCCAGGATGCGATAGGGTACCCGGTCAACCAGATGAACACGGTAGCGGCGCAACAGTTTTGTGTTCCAATTCACCTGCATTTTTGTCCCGAGGTCCTCTCCTGCCTGGATGATTGAGGATGGTTCGAGGAATCGCACGAGTGTCTGTCGCCCTTGTCTGGCCATCGCGCGGATGAAAGATCCCGATTGCTTCAACTCAGGGCCACTTGCGATGATGGCTTTCGTGCTGGAGGACCGGACAAAAGCTCCTCCACGCGGCACGACATCGAGGACGTTATCGGCCTGTAATCGCAAGAGAGCTGCCCGTACCGTCGCACGGCTCATGTCTAATTCTTCGGCGATCTCCCGTTCTGCGGGTAGGCGTTGGCCTGCCACATACACCCCATGGGCGATGCGCCTATGCAGTTCCTGCATAACCCCATCAATTTTCGTTTCTTTTTCTGCGGGCGTGAGCTTACCCTCCTTTCGAGTCAGCCGCCCTTTTGGTACATACCACTGGTATACAATATTCCTTGCTCTTGCCGACCAATACCACTATCCTTATTGGTATTGACTACTGGTACGTACCAGGTTATCCTGCGTGTAGAGCGATTGCACAATCCGGTTCTATCAAGCAATCGTCAGAACAAGGAGGCGCCATCAAGTATGATCGGTAGGCGGTCCAGATCCCGACCAGTGCGTCGTTTTCGCTATAGGGCTGTTGAAGTCGCGGGATGTACAGCCCTTGTCCAACGTGATGGCTTGGTAGGTTGAGGCCACGGACGAGCGTGCTGGCGAGCAGTTCCTGTTCTTGGACGAGAGCTAGTCCGACGACCGCTTCCGAAAGCGGGGGAGTCCACACCAAGAGAGATCATCGGAATCGAGCGCGCGGCGGCCCGTCACAGCTAACCGCGCGCCCAGGCCTACGCGACAAACGTCAGACCCGGTCCTCGACCGGGCAATCTCTGTACCGGATACCGGAGGACAGACCATCATGCTCACCGAGACTGTCATGGCCGTCACGAACGCCCATGTCGCCCTGTCGCACGCCGCGCCCGTCGCGGCCGTCCAGCCCGTCCTGGGGGACGAGCTCACGAACGGGTTCGAGTTCATCAAGACCGACGGCAAGATCATCGGTCCCATCCTGTTAGTCGGCTCGGGGGCGGGTGCGCTCCTCATGCGTGTCATGCACTACAACCACGCCGGCGACTACATCCGCAACCTGCTCATCGCCGCGCCGATCGCGGGCACGCTCCTGACGGGCGGCTCCCTCTGGCTCAACATGTTCGGCAAGGTCTAGCCGCCCGAGCGGGGCGGACGGGGCCGCGAGCCGGACACCGCGAGCGAAGGGGCGCTCCCTCATAGGGGGCGCCCCTTCGTGCTGGGACGGCCGCCAGCGTTGTACTTACCCACCTAGCGACAGGGGCGCGCGGATGCACGAGCAACACCCTCAGATCGACAACAAGACGCTGCAAGGGGCCGACGAGCCCTTCAAGCTCCTGGGCATCGCCTGGTATTACGGCGGCTACGTCGCGCTGGCCATCGCCCTTCATTGGTTCATCCTGCGCCCACTCATCGGGATCTACTGCATCCTGACCGGGATCAGCCTGTACTTCCTGCTGCTGCTGCTCTCCGTCTCGCGCGACGAGCCGCGGATGAAGAACCTCATGGGCTATGCGCGACGCGCCGCGGCGTGGCGGCGCGTCGCGGGGCGCTGGGCGTGGACGGGAGCCGCGGCGCCGGTCGCGACGGTGGACGACGAGGTGGTTTCGACACGCCAGGGGCTGCGCATGGCCCTGGAAGTCGATCTGACCTCGCTCGACTCGTACGACCAGGAGGGCCGGGCGCACCTCTGCGGCGACCTCGCCCGCCTCGTGCGCACGCGCACCAAGGGCCAGTGGATCGAGTTGCTCATCAAGAGCGTCGCGATCGATGGCGCGGCCGTCATGGACGACATCCGGGCGATGCTGGCCCCCGCGGAGGACATGTTCACCCCCGAGCTGGCCGCGATGGCGGAGCGCGACATCGCGGATCTGGACCGCCAGATGCGGACCCGCTTCGTGGGCACGCTGCGCGGCTACATCGTGGTGGGACCACCGCCCTCGCTCGCCGACGAGGAGGGCGGCACGGGCGGCGAGGTGGAGACGCTACGCCACACCACCGAGACCGTCGAGACCGAATTGGCCGGCATGGGGCTGGGCTCGCGCCGGCTCGACGGCGACGCCCTGCGCGCGCTCGTCGCCGTCCCGACCGTCGAGACGGAAGGGCTGCTCTCGGTCAAGACCGACCGCGGCCACGCGGCGACCATCGCCGTGCTCCTGCCCGACGACCAGACCAACCCCGGCTACCTGGTGTCCCTTATCGCCTCGCTCTCGTGTCCGTTCGACCTGGCCATCCACGTCGAAGGCCTTGACCGCGCCAAGGAGAAGAAACGCTTCAAGCTGCGCCGCCGCTTCGAGAAAGAGGACGACGACGGCAACGCAGGCGCCGGCGTCGAGATCGCGCGCTCGCGGCGCACGGGCGTGGTGCGCTGGGGCCTGTACCTGACGGTGTGGGCGGAGGATGAGAAGACCTTGCGCCGGCAGGTGATCCGCGCCCGCGAGAAGCTCACCGTGGACATGAACGCCGAGATCGCGCGCCTGCGCGGCCACCAGGCGCCGGGCCTGTACGCCACGCGGGCGCACGGCGTCGACTACGCCGACCGGCGCTGGCGCATCGACACCAACACGGTGGGCAACTGCTTCCCCTTCCTGCGCTTCAATCCGGGCACCGAGGCGGGTCCCCCCATCGCCTTCGCTGGCAACCAGTTGGTGCGGCTCAATCTCCAGGACCGCGACCACCGCAACGCCCTGGCCAATGTGATCGGCCTGTCGGGCTCGGGCAAGACGGTCCTGGGCCTGTTGCTGCTCAAGTGGAAACTCTACCAGCGCGGGCGCGGCACGGTCCTGGAGCGCACGGGCGACCCCAGCAAGGGCATCCCCTCGCACTACGCCGCGCTCTGCACGGCGGCCGGCGGGGAGATGGTCTACATCGGCGGCGCGCAGACGGCTACGATCAACATCTGGGAGCGGTCGATCCCCGACATCATCGGCGCGCACGAGATCATCCTGGGCGAGCCCGGCAAGCCGTTCTCGAAGTTGTGGCGCTCCCTGGTCAGCCAGGGGGTCCGCGCTGTGAAGACGGTCCACGCCGCCCCGCTGGAGGAGGACTTCTGGCGTTGGTTGCGCGCCGAGAGCGACACGCCCGCCCGCTCCGAGAAGGAGCGCGACATCTTGCGCGAGATGGCGGCGACGCTGGAGGAGTACGTTGGCGACGGCGAGCACAGCCATATCTTCAACCGGACGTCCTCGGTCGCGTGGGAAAGTCACCTCCTGGTGTTCAATAGCCAGGCCACACCCGACCACCTGCAACCGTTGCTGATCTTCCTGGTCAACGCGGCGATCGCCGACCGCGGCATGCGCGAGGGCGAGGTACTCCCGCTCACGATCCTGGACGAGGGCTGGAAGGTCGCTGAGTTCGAGGCCGGGGCGAAGGCCATCCAGGAGCACGGCAAGCGCGGCCGGCAGACGGCCGCCGAGCTGCTCTTCCTGACGCAGGCCGTCAGGGATATGAAGAAGTCCGGCGTCGTCGATCTGTTCGACAACGCGGCGGTCACGATCCTGATGCGCCTGGTCGATAATACCGGCTCGGCGGTTGACGACATGGCCGTGAGCTTCGGGTTGACGGCGCGCGAGAAGGACATCGTGCAGGGCCTCAAGACCGTCAGGGACGAGCGCCTGTTCAACGGCAAGGCCCAGGCGTTCGTGATCCGGCAGTTGCGCTCGCAGAGCCACAGCGTGCGGCATGCCGTGGACGTGCCGACCAACCGCGACGAGGGGTTGATGTTCCTCTCGGACCCGCTGCACATGGTCTGGCTGCGCGAGCGGCTGATCCAGGAGCATGGCGGGGTCCTGGCGGGCATCGTGGCCATGCGCGAGATTCTGGTGCGCGGGGAAGCCCCCGCGGCGGTCGAGGGCGACGAGGACCCCGCCGCGGTCGAGGACGAGATCTCCACCGCGGCGGCCACCGACACGCGGGAGGAGGAGCTGGAGGAGGCTGTATGAACGGTTCTGTAAACGAGGAGAGATCATGAAGAAACGCATAGGGGGCGGCGCTGTCGTGCTCCTGCTGGGCGTGATCCTACCGCTGGCGGCGCCGCGCGCGGGGGCCATTGCGCCCGGCGCCGGCGCCGCCCCCACGCCGACGGATACGCCCGTGGCCACGCAGACGCCGTATCCAACTAGCACGCCGTACCCGACCAACACACCGCCGCCCACGCCGGCGCCCGTCCATCGGCCGGCGCTCGCGCTCTCGTCGTCGAGCGGCAAGGCGGGCGCGGCCTTGATCGCGGCGGCGAGCGATTTCCCGGCCGGCGGGACCGTGACCTTCTACTGGGACAGCGCCCCGTGGACCGGCGCGGACGGCCAGCCGCTGCGGGGCACGGCCGATGACAGCGGCTACGCGCGCGCGGTCGGCGCGGTCCCGGCCGGGGCGGCGCCGGGGCCGCACGAGGTGCGCGCCGTCGGCCCGACCCACACCGCCGCCGCGGCCCTCTTCACGGTCGAGACCTACAGCCCCGCCGTCGCGCTCAACCCGACGCAGGGCGTCACGGGGACGCAGGTCCAGGTCACCGCGTCAGGCTTCGCCCCCGAGAAGCCCGTCGCCCTCTACTGGGACCGGCGCGACTCCTCCGGGCTCCTGGGCATCATCACCGCCGACGCGTCAGGCACGGTACGGCACACGTTCGCGGTGGGTGAGCCGCGGCCAACCCTGACCTCGCCCCTGCGCGCCACGCCTGGCGCGCACACGGTCTACGCTGTCGAAACGACACCGGATCTGGTCGCGCACGCCCCCTTCGTCGTCCCGGTGCTCGCCGTTGGGGCGGGCGGCCCGAAGAACCCCAACAACCCCTGCGGGGAGGGCGACTTCGCCCTGCCGATCCCCCTGCCCGTGATCGGCGGGACCGTCTGCGTCCCCACCACGTCGTTCGTGGGCGACGTGCTGAACACGCTGGCCGGCTTCCTGGTCGGCGCGGTCGGCGCCGTCATGAGCCCGTTCACGAATGCACTGACCATCGAGCCACGCATCGACAAATCGCTCATCGGGTCCGATCTGTGGTGGTACGCCTACGGGTTGGGGGCGGGCATCGCCGCTAGCTTCTATGTGCTGGCGGGCCTGCACTATTTGCGCAACGCGACGCGCAAAGACTTCGAGCCCCTCTTCGGCGTGCAAGACGCTATCCTGGGCGGCCTCTATGTCGGCGGCATGCCCTTCTGGATGCCCATCCTCTTCAACACCGGGCAGTGGCTTACTGACAGGATCAAGCACCACGTCGGCCAGACGCTGGCCATGGGCGCCCTCGGCCGCGTGTTCGGCGATCTCGTCAAAACCCTGACGGGGGACCCCGGCATGGCGATCGTCGACCTCTTCACGGGCATCCTCATGTTTGTGTTCGGGTTGTTGGTGGGCCTGATCCGCCTCGTCGGCGTCTACGGCCTGGGCTGGCTCTATGTCGTGAGCGCGATGGCGATGGCGACGTGGATCTACCCGCCGACGCGCGGGATCGCCGTGCGCTGGTTCCAGGCGTTCTCCGCGATCCTGCTCTGGTCGGCGGGCTGGGCCGTCGCCCTACAGGTCATCGCCGCCATCTGGCTGTGGCTGCCGACGAGTGACCCGGCCTGGGACAACCCGCTGATGCAGGCCATCTCCGCTGTGTCCGCGCTCGTCCTCCTATTCATGACCCCGCGTCTGGTGGACATGTTGATTGGGACGGGTATTGCCGGCGTCAGCGGCGCGTACGCCCTGACCGAGGGCATCATCGGCGCGGCGGTCGCCGCGGCCAGCAGAGGGAAGGGAGGGGCGTCTAAATGATCGAACAGCACCAACGGCGGAGACACGGGCGCGGTGTGGCGCTGCGCGACATGCACGCTCTGACGATGGCCGGCGAGACCAGGCCCGTAGTGGTCGAGGTCGGCGAGGCTAGGCCCGCGCGATCCGGAGGGGCGCTGGTCATCGCCCCGGAGACCATCGTGCAGGTGTTGCGCATCGAGCGGAGGCTGCGGTGGCAGCAGCGGCGCGACCTGGTGACCATTGCTCTCCCGCGGGCGGTGCTGGGCCGGCGTGCGTTCGATGGGCTGGGGGCGGTCCCCGTCCGGTACGGGCTCATCGCCTTCGTCGTGTTGATCCTGCTGAAGGACGGGGGGCTCCGCGGCGCCGTGCCCATGATGCTTTGCGGCATCGTGGTGGGGGCGGGCATTGGCCTCCCCCTTATGAAAGGAGCGGGCCATGAAAGCGTATCGCGTGGAGAGGGTCGAGAGTTCGGCGGAGATGGAGTCGTTATTGAACAGCGCGTTGACGCAGGGGTATCGCTACCGGGACGCGATCCCGATCACGGCGATGGGGCTCCTCGGCTCGGGGAGCCAGACCGCGCGCTTCCTCGTAGTGCTCGAGCATATAGGCGTCGCGAGCGTCGCACCAGGCGAGGACAATTCGCCCGACGCTAGGCCGGCCCCGCTCTTTGGTCATCTCACCTGAGAGGACGACGTACCGACGCCCCTTTCTCCCCGTGGGGGGCGTGTGTCGCTGCCGCGCACGACAGACACTAGCGGACACACAGGACACGGTACCGGCAGGGGGGACCGACACACGCCCCCACGGGGGGGAAAGGGGGCGGCCGTGCGCGGACATGGACGGGTCGGCGCTGCGACCGCGACAGACAGTGGCAGTCGCGGCCCGTTGAGAGGGGGGGAGAAGGATGCGTAAGGTACTTGTTGGCGTGCTGCTCGCCGCGGCGCTCGCTGGCGGCGCGTGGCTGGGCCTGCTCGGCGGCGCGCGCGTGGCGACGGGCTGGTACCACGCCGGCTACGTCGCGGTGGCGTGGCCGGCGCAGTACATCGAATACGCCATGACCGCGCGGGATAGCGCGGCGCCGCAGGGCTGGGAGGCGTGGACGGCCCCACAGTCGCGGCGTCGGGCGGCGATGCTGGGCCGCGGCCCGCGCCGCCCGCGCTCGACGGCCGACGGGATCGACGGGCGCTGGCGGCGGCTGCACGACCGCAGCGCCGCGAGCGCGCAGCTCCGGGCGTGGACGCTCGGTGAGGTGGGCGGGTCCCTCCTGGTCGTGCTGGGCCTGGCGCTGTGGGTCGCGCTCGGCGCGCGGGACCGGCTCAGGCCCGGCGACACGGGCGGCACGGCGGCCTGGGCAACGAAGCGCGACCTCACGTGGTGGCGCGTGCGCCGCAACGAGGCGCTCTTCATCGTGGGGACGGCCTACGGGCGGCTCGTCGCGATTCCCGAGACGCAGCAATACCAGCACATCCTGATCGTGGCGCCGCCGGGCTCGGGTAAGACGGACAACATCATCCTGCCCAACCTGCTCGCCGAGCGCGGCCGGCGCAACCTACTCATCCTGTCGGCCAAGCCCGACGTGATCGAGAAGACGTACCTGGCGGTCAGCCGGCGCCACCGGGCGCTCATTCTGGACTTCACGTCGCGGGCGACGAGCTGCGGCTACAACCCGCTGGTCTACGCCAAGAGCTACAAGGACGCGCAGCGGTTCGCCCAGATCTGGATCGAGGCGCGCGGCAAGAGCAAGGAGGAGTACTTCAACAACGCGGCCGAGTTGCTCTACACCGCGGCGATCCTGCATCTGCACGCGTCGCTGCCGCGTGGGGAGGAGGCGACGCTGGTCCACCTGCACCGGTTCCTCTTGCAAGGAGCGCCCGCGGTGATCGCGGCGCTCCAGAGTAGCCCCGACGCGGCCGCGCGGGAGGATGCGACGGCCTTCCTGGGTTACGTGTCGATGAACCCGCGGCTGACCGGCTCGGTGTTCTCGGACTTCCCGCTCTCGTTCAGCATCGTGCGCGACCCGGAGGTGGCCGCGGTGCTCTCGCGCGACGAGACGGACATCGACGGGTGGGAGGACCTGGACCGCCCGCCGACGGCGGTCTACCTGGTGATGGACGCGGAGGGCGCGGAGCGGCTCAAGCCGCTCTACGCCGCCTTCCTGACGCAGACGCTCGACCGCCTGCTGCGCCTGACGCGCACGACGCGCGGGGGGCGGCTCCCGCGGCCGCTCTTCGGGTACATGGACGAGATCGGCAACGTCCCGGCGCTGCCCAACTTCATCAACCGCATGGCCACGGTCAGGAGCGCCCTGATCGGGTTCGTGCTGGTGTTACAGGACCGCGCGCAATTCGAGATCTTGTACGAGGAGGCCGGCGGGAACGTGATCGAGAGCGCGGCCGCCACGAAGATCGGCCTGGCCAGCATGACGAACAAGGACGCGGAGTGGATGAGCAAGCTGCTCGGCGTGCAGACGGTGCTCACGAAGAACGCCGGCGACTCGCAGACACGCGGGGGCCACGCGAGCAAGCAGGCCAGTCGAGGCGAGAGCGAGCACAGCCGGCCGCTGCTCTACGCCGACGAGGTGAACCGCCTACACGAGCGCGAGATGATCGTGAAGTTCGGCAACAAAAAGCCGCTGCTGGTGCGGCAGCGCTGGTACCGCGATGTGCGCGAGCTGCGCAAGCTCTCGGAGCTGCGCCTGCCCGGCGGCGGGGAGATGTCGCCGCTCGGCCCCCCCCGCGACGAGCCGCTGGAGGCGCCGGTGGTAACGTTCGCGCCGGCGGCGCCGGCGCCGGCCGGCTTGAGCCCGCGGGAGGAGGAGCGGGAGGAGGAGCGGGAGGAGCCTGTGGCGGCCGCGGCGGGCGGCGCCGCGACAGGGACGACGCCTGTCATGCCTGCGACGTCGGCGCCCCGGACGCTGCGGATCGTCGCGGCGCCGGCGCCGCCGGCGTCGCGCGTGGGAGGAGGGGACGGGCGCACGCCCTGGGACGACTGAGGCCCGCATCTGAGGCCCGCAGCACCGCACGGGTAAGACATCTTCCCTATCTGTCGCTGCCACATAACGTGGCGCCCCGCGGGGATCACTGGAGATGGAGGAGGACACGCATGACCATGATCGAGACCGCGAGCACTCCACCCCCCGAGAGCCGCTTCACCACGGCGACCGTCCTGGTGATCGACCCCGAGCCGTGGGAGCAAGACCACCGCGTGGTGGCGATCCGCCCACCGCTCACCGTCGGCGACTGGCTGCGCCCGATCCGCGCCGGTGGGCTGCGCGTGATCGTGCCGCCGACCGCGCCGCCGATCGCGGTGGGGGAGTACGCCGGCGGCCGTGTCGTCGCCGTCGAGGGGGAGGACGGCCGCTACCTCTGCGCGCTGCCGCCGGTGGTGATGGCGCTGCTCGATGAGTTGCTGACCGACGCGGGCCTGGCCGGGCGCGCGCCGGGCGCGCCACGGGAGGAGTAGGAGATGCCCTTGTTCGAGAGTCAGGACAAGCGGATCGTGCGCGCGCAGCTCGACCAGTTGCAGGTGCAGCGGTACGAGGTGGTGGTGCGCACGGCGGAGGACCAGATCCAGCACGCCGAGCTGAACGCGCGGGACACGATCGACCTCGTGCCGTGGCTGCGCGGGCTCAACGACGCCGGCGCGCAGATCCGCATCCGGCCGGCCGAGCCGACGCCCCTGGTGCTGGTGACGCACCTGCGCCGCGAGGACCTGGAACGGATGGCCGGCGACGGGTTCCCCCCGGCCCTGGCGGAGCGGGTGCGCGCGGGGCACTACGAGGCGTGGGTGCAGCTCGACAAGACGCCGCTGCCGGCGGGGCTGCACACGGCCCTGGCGCAGACGCTGGCGGACCGCTACGGCGGCGAGGTGGGCCGGGCCGGGCCGCAGCAGACCGGCTTCCTCGCGCCCTTTGTGAACCCCTGGGACGGTACGCGCGACGGACGCCCGGTGGAGACGTTCCCGGTGGAGATGATGCGCGGGGAGCGCGGCGAGGCCCCGGCCGCGGCGGACCTGCGCCGCGAGATCCTGGAGCACATGGTGCTGCCCCGCGGCTATCTCACGAGCCGCGCGGCAATCGAGACCCCGGAGCGCGACCGGGCGCCCGACCGGGGGGCGCAGCGGGACGCCGCCCGCGGTGAGGGCGCGCGAGCCGGCGAGGGCCAGGGCCGCGGCGACACGGGCCAGGGGCGTGCGGCCGGACCGACCGTGGACGCGCCGACGGCCGGAAAGGCGGCGACCGTCGCGCCCCCGCGCGACCCGTTCGCGGACGCGGTCGACCACGAGCGATGAGGCAGAGGGGGCGGCCCGACTGCGCGGGCCGCCCCCCACGGGGAGAGGAGGAAAACATGTTCACCGCGACGACACCATTGCCGGCCGGCCCGGCCGGCGCCGCGATCGACGCGTTCGCGTGGGAGCTCTATCAGCAGACCGGGCGCGGCCGTCCCGCGCCGTACTGGGACACCATCATCCAGGCGTGCCTCGCGGCGGGCGTGGCGCATGAGGCGGCGGTGCGACCGGGCGCGACTGTCGGCGACCTCGCCGTGGCGCTCACGACGCGGCCACTGATCGACTTCCTGGACATCTGGCCGGACTCACCGAGCGGGACCGCGCGCGGCTGGGGCCGCATCCTCGTATCGTCCTGGGGCAGTTGTCGGGGGACGTTCAGGGGAGCCGTCGCCGCGGACCTGGGGGCGCGGCTGGGGCCATTCAGGGCAGGGGTGACGGCGTGAGCGGCGGCGATCGGGGGCCAGCGAGCGCGGGCACGCGCGACCCCGTGGCGGCGGTGCTGGGGCGGGGAGCAAGGTGTGTTTTCGCTTCGCTCAAACTCCCTTGCCACGGCTGACACCCCTGGACCCCACCGCTGCGAACACCGGGGCGAATGGATGAGCGACACACGCCCCCCAGGGGGAGAAAGGCAACGATGATGAGCGCGGAGGCGACACGAGGGGAGCGTCGGCGACGACCCGGACGGCCACCGATAGCGGCGCAGGAGAGGCGCGACATGACGATCGGCGTGCGCGTCAACGCGGCCGAGCGGGCGTTGCTCGACGACCAGGCTGCGGCCTGTGGCCGTGATGTGGGGGCCTACCTGCGCGAGGCCGGGCTGCGCCGGCGTGTGGTCGGCGTGGTGCCGGCCATCAACCGTGAGGCGTGGCGCGAACTGGCCCGCGCGACGGCCAACCTGAACCAGATCGCGGCGCACCTCAACGGGGGCGGCCGCTTCGATGCGCGGGGCACGCCGCGCATGGCGGAGGCTCTCGACGCCCTGCAAGAGGAGGTGCGCCTGCTGCGGCTGGCGCTGGGCGGCGCGGTGGAGGACACCGAGGGCATCGACGCGTGATCCAGAAGATCATCGTCGGGCGCGGGTTCCGCGGCGTGCTGAACTACGTGTTCAAGGAGAGCACGGAACTGGCGCACGGGGAGGCGCGCATCGTCGACAGCAACATGGCGGGCCGAAACCCGCGCGAGCTGGCGCACGAGTTCTCCATGTTCCGGCGGCTCAACCCGGACCTGACGCGGGCGGTCTACCACTGTCCGCTCACCCTGGACCCGGACAAGGAGGAGCGCCTGACCGACGCGCAATGGGGCGCGTTCGCGCGCGCCTACCTGGAGCGGATGGGCTTCGGGAACGCGCCCTACGTCGTCGTCGCCCACGCCGACAACCATGTGCATATCGTGGCGTCGCGGGTCGACTGCGACGGCCGCACCGTCAGCGACAGCCACGAGAAGTGGCGCAGCAACGTGGCCATCCACGACCTGGAGCGGGAGTACGGGCTCTCGCACGCGGTCGACCCGGGGCGGATGGAGCGGCTGCGCGTGGGCCGCGATGAGGTGGGCATGGCGGAGCGCGTGGGCGAGATCCCGCCCAAGATGATGCTCGCGGCGCGCATCGACGAGGCGCTCGGGCGCGGCGACGGCAGCCGCGAGGGATTCGCCCAGGCGCTGCGCGACCTGAGCGTGACGGCCCATTGGAACGTCGCCTCGACGGGGCGCGTGAGCGGGGCGAGCTACGAGCTGGCCGGCTACGACGGCGCGATGCGGGCCGTCGTGAAGGGCAGCCAGATCGGCAAGGAGTATAGGTGGGCGCGGCTAGAGGAGCGCCTGCAGGAGCGAGGACATGGACGAGCAGACGCACGCAACGAACGCGACGGACGGACGGACGCCCCGCGGGAGGATGGCGCAGCTCAACGCGGCCGCGCGATCGGGGATCGCGATGGCGGAGCCGACAGCGGACCCCTTCGCGGGGGCGACGGACACGGAGGACGCGGGGATCGTGTACGAGCCAGCGACGCCGCGGGGCGAGAGGAGCGGGACGAGCGCGGCGGACAAGCTGGCGACGCTCGTCGCGACGCCGGCGTCGCCGGACGAGATCGAGGTCCTGGAGGTGATCGACGCCGACGGGATGAGGCCGGCGACCACGCCGCTCACGACGACGCCAGCGCCCGGCGCGGGGGAGACGGATCGGCGCCGGAAGCGGGCAGCGCGCGGGGAGGGACCGGCGTCGTCACCGAGCAAGGGCAAGACGCCGGCGTTGAGCGCGGAGGACGGCCAGCGGATCATCGCGCTCCTGGAACTGCTCCAGGAGCGGATCGACGAGGTGGACCCGGCGCGGGCGGACGGTCAGGTGGGGACGGCGACGACCGCAGCGGAGTTGGCCACGCCGGCGGACCCGCAGGTGGTCGAGGTGCAGCCGGTGGTCAAGAGCATCGAGCGGATCGGGCAGACGATCCGCGACCGGGTGCGCGGGCTGGAGGAGTGGACCACGGGGCAGACGGAGCGGCAGGAGGAACTGGACCGGGCCTATGCCGCGATGACCAGCGAGTGGTACAAGATTACGGAGCAGGTCCCGGCCGTGGGGCGCAAGCTGGCCGACTTGCAGGGGACGATCGGGCGGCGCCAGGCCGAGATGGAGGGGACGGCGCGGACGGTCAAGAAGGTGGCCGTGACCGCGGTGGTGACGATCGCGCTCGCGGCGGTGCTGGCGCTCGCGCTGCTGATCGGGCTGGTGTACCTGGCGGCGCGGAGCCACAAGCTCGTATAACGACGAGGGAGGGCACGATGCAGACGAGAGACCGCGGCACAGACCGCACGCCCGCGGCCGTGCAGGCGCAGCTCGCGGCCATGGGCTGCGCGCACTACGAGCTCAGCATCAAAGGCGCCGACGGCGGGATGCTCCCGGTCAGCGCCACCTCGGGGGGCGATCGCTACGCGATGACGGCCGAGGAGGTCGAGCGCAAGGTCTCCTGGCTCAAGCGCGAGAACGCGCAGGGCGCGCACATCTACATCCGGCCGGCGGGGAGCGTGGGGCTCGTGCTCGCTGACGACCTCACGCCAGCCGCGCTCGCGCGGATGCGCGCCGATGGGCTCGCGCCGGCGGCGGTCACGGAGACGAGCCCGGGCAACCACCAGGCCTGGGTGCGCCTCTCCGACCGGCCGCTCCTGCCGCAGCTCGCCACGGAGGCGGCGAAGGAATTGGCCGAACGCTACGGGGGCGATCCGAACGCGGCCGACTGGCGACACAACGGGCGCCTCGCGGGCTTCACCAATCGCAAAGAGGAGCACCAGCGCCCCGACGGGCGCTACCCGTACGTGCTGCTCCGGGACGCGTCGGGGACGACGGCGCCGCGGGCTGGCGCGCTCCTGGAGCGGGCGCAGGAGCGGTTCGAGGCCCGCATGCAGGGCGAGCGCCCGGAGCCGGCCCCGCGGGCCGTGGAGGGCCACCAGGAGGCGCGGGAGGCGTCTTTCTCCCCCGCGGGGGGGCGTGTGTCGGGGGCGGAGTTGGCGCGCGTCTACGGGCGCGAGCTAACGCGGCTGCACGGGCGCCACCCGACCGCAGACCCCAGCCGGCTCGACTGGATGATTACCAAAGACCTGGCCCGCGCGTTCCCCGGCGCCACCGCAGCGGACCTGGGGGATGCGCTCACGCAGGGGAGCCCGGACCTGCCTGAGCGCAAGGGCCGGCACGTCGACGACTACGTGGAGCGGACGGTGCGCAACGCCCTCGCTGACCCACAGGTGGCCGCGGTCCGCGCGCGACGTGGCCAGGAGGCGCCAGGGCGGGACGAGCGGGGGCACGGCGACGGCGGCGGTGTCCGGGGCGCTGGTGGGGCCACGTGGGCGGCGCAGGCTATGAACAATGTGGTGCGGTCGCTGACGCGAGACCCCCACGGAGCGGCCGGCCGCGGCGGTGAGGGCCGCGACGAGCGCGACCCCGGCGCCCGTGACGGGACGGACGACTATGATCGCTGAGGAGGGACGAGGCCGCGGAGTGCGCGTGCCACATAACATGGCCGTCGCGCCGCTGGTGTGTTGGTGTACGCCGCGTGAGTCCTCTATCATGGGGGACAAGAACTTATCCGTGTTGCTGCATGCTCAGCAAGAAAAGAGATGATATGCATATGCGCCCACGACTCGCACCGATTCCGCTGGTGTCGCTCCTTGCCGGGGCCCTCGCGCTCACCCTGGTCCTGTCGGGGTGCGGCAACCCCCTCGCCGCCTCACCACCGCCGGCGACGGCGACGCCCATCCCCCCGACGGCGACCCCGAGCCCGGCGCTGCCCACGAACACACCCGGCCCGACGGCGACCCCGACCATACCTCCAACCCCGACGCCCATCCCGATCGACGCGACGGCCCGCCCGGTGGCCTTCCCCGATGCGCAACAGGGCGGGTCGGGGGGCTGGACCGTCACGGTCGATGTCCGCGCGCGGCGGGTGACGGCCTATAATGGGGGCGTGGTGCGCATCGTGGACGCTTCCTCGGGGCGGGTGACCGGCCCGATCACGGCCACGACCTCCTCCGACAGCGCGCTCTTTGCCGTCGATAAGGCGCACCGGCGCGCCGCCATCCTAGTGAGCAGCGCGTACGGGGGCAGCGCCCCGACGCTCTCGACGGTGGACCTGGTGGCGGGACGCCTCCTCAGCCAGCGGACGCTCGGCCGTGCCCCGCAGACGGGGGCGCGAGCCCTGGTAGACGATCCCGCCCAGGGCGGCCTGCTCGCCGCGTTCGCCGGGACGGTGGGCGCGTTCAGCGGCGGGACCCCGGCGCAGCTCGTGCGCCTGTCGCCCGACGGCGCCGTGCAGCGGACGCGCGCCATCAGCGACTACCCCGCGCTCTACCTCGATGCGCCCCACGGGATCGCCGTCACCGTGTCCGCGCTCTCGGGGAGCGACACCGAGCTGGCGGCCTACGATGCGCGCACCCTCGCCCCGCTCTGGCAGGGCTCGGCCCCGTACCAGCCGCAGGCGGTGACGCTCGATCCCGCGCACCGGCGGCTGTGGCTGTTGGCTGAGGGCGGCCGCGTCACCATCATGGACACCAAGACCGGCCGCACGGTTGCCACCTGCGACCCGACGTACCAGAAGCCGGCGCAGTGGGCGGGCAACAAGGATCTGGTCGTCGACGCGCGCACGGGCGTCGGCTACGCCTCGGAACACGCGGGGACGGACTACGGCACCGAGACCGACTGGATCGACCGCATCGACCCGGCGACGGGGCGGCGCACCACGCTGACGCCGATGGGCGGGGCGGTCGCCGCGGTGCTGGACCGAAGCGGCCGGCTGCTCACGCTCGACGATCAGAACGACCTCGTGCTCCGCGACCCGGTGACGGGTCGCGTGCTCGCGATGGTTGCAAGTAATGCCACCCTCAAAGGGACGAGTACCGGCAGCTTCTCCGCGTCGGATGCCTCAAATCTCATTGTCGCCCAGGTGGGCGCGGCCGTCACCGTCGCTTTCGCGACAAACATCCCTTATCAGAACAGCGTAACCGGGAGTGCGGACACACCTGGCCTCGTCCTCGTCAGCTTCCAAGACCGCTTGTGAACGCGGTGTCGATGCCCCCTAATATGGCGCCACGACTGTTGGACATGTGCCTAAACGTCCGCGCGCGGGGGCTGCTCCACAGTATCGACGACATGATCGTGAAGGACCGGGCGCGCACGTACCCGATGGCGACGGGCTGCGAGGTGCGGCGGGCCATGGTCGAGGGCAGCCCACACACCCACGAGCGCAAGGCCGGCCGCGTCGACGACTACACGTGGCGGACGGTGCACAAGGCGTGGGAGAGCTTAGGCCGCGAGCCCGAGTCGTCGGGCTAGATTCGAGGGATGGGGCGCGATGTTGTCGTATTTGCGTTAGCGAATAGTGCGAGGGCTAGCCAAAAAGCGACGGCGAGATCGGGGACAAATATGGAGTTGTCTACCAAGCCGTGGACCACCGTTGCCACGACGATAATAATGGATGCGATGGATACAACGCGCATTCCTCCGTTGCGATAATGGCGTACTGCCACAAGGGCAGCACGGCTAAGAGCGAGGATTAGGGCGACGAACGCGACAAATCCAAGGAAGCCTGTGCTCAACCACACATCGAGTATTACAGTGTGCGGGTGCGACAGGCAGGGCTCATTCGCGGCTAAGGGGGACATGTAGTGCCGTGCCGCGAGGTGGACGTTGGCGGGTAAGCAGTTGGTCGTCTTAGGATGCGCGGGATCGATAGCGATGTGCGGGTCGAAGTAGTACGCCAGGAAGTTGTCGGGGCCAACGCCGAGGAACGGATGGTCCCGGATCATGCGCAGGGCGCTTCCCCACACGAGCGGGCGCATCGAGGTGCTAAGCCCATGCTGCACCTTTATCAGTACCGCGATCGTGCCGATGACCACCGCGATCGCGCCGCCTAACAGGAGCGGACGATTGGCTCGGTCGAACGGATGGCCACGCCAAAGTAGAACCACGAACACTATGGCGGCGGCGGCAGTGATCATGCCGCCGCGGGACCCGCTCAGCACGTCGGCGATCACCATGATAGCCACGCCGAGCCACGCCGCATAAATGCGCGGCTTGCGCGTTGGGTTTGCGGTGAATGCGGCGAGGCCAAGCACGACGGCAACCGGGAGGGCACGATCGAGCAGGAGGGCTAGGTTATCGGGGCTGCCGTAGACGGAGGAGGGTTGGTGTAGCGGCACGCGTACGCCTTTGACCCATGTCGCCCCGGTCAACAGTCGAGGTGTGAAAAGGTATTGGCCGATGCCGAGCGAGGCCACGATGATACCGGAGCCCGCCAGCGCCCACAACGCGCGCACCATTGATCGCACCTCTCGCAACAGGCACACGACAAGGCTGTAGTAGATAATTGGCTCCACTATAGTCCAACGATACCCTTCCAGGGCTTCATGGCGGGAGTGGGCCGCTACAGTGGCCACTGTTGCCGCAAACAGGAATAGAGGCACTACATAGCCGAGAAGTGAGGATGGGGCGAGTTGACGGACCATCGCGCTCACCTTCGCAGCCTGTCCACGGAGGATGTCATAGAGCAAGTGTGCGAAGAAAGCGAGTATGCAGAGGACGATAGCCGTTTCGCCGAGCGCGAACTGTGGATGCGGATGCCCTAAGTGCTTGGGTAGCATGAAGAACGGCATGGCCAAAGGGACAAGGCTCACGGCAAGTGAGAGCCGTATATAGCATATTGCGAAGCAAAGCATGAGGAGGACGATGCTTGCGGGCAAGCTGGGGACAATGTAGTAAGCACTAAAAGTTAGAACCAGTAGCGTTGACCACCCCCACTCGGCCGCTCTCGCTCTTACAAACCCGCCATCCGTCTTCACCCCGCCTAAGCAGGTGTCCACAAGTCTGGCATGGCCTATCCACGCGTGAGTCAGGCACGGAAAACGCGCCAAATTTATGGTCATGTGCTTAGGAGTGCCTGTACCGTGACCCAACGATGGGCCGCATACTCGCGATGGCTGCCAGTAACGCGACCTTCAAGGGCTCGAGCGACGCGAGCTTTTCGGCATCGAACGCCGCGGATCTCGTCGTCGATCAGGCGGGCGAGGCCGTCACCGTCGCGCGCGCGACGAACGTCTCCTATCAGAACAACGTGACGGGGAATACGACCACTCCCGGCCTGGTTCTCGTCAGCTTCCATGATCGCTTATAAGCGCGGCGGCGGCGCCACATTCTGTAGTACTGTAGTACTCAGGCGAGTGAGGGGTTTAGCTGTATCTTAAAAAAAGCTCGTTCAGTGTAGGACAGCCTCTTTCTCGTGCCCGGAGGGGGCTGTGTTGGGCATGTCGCGCCTCGGCCGCCCCTACCAGCGCAAGGGTAGCTAGTCTGATCATCGTGACAACTTCCGGTAGTGAGCTATTCGCCGCTAGCGGCGGCCATGTCCTGATCCAAAATGCATAACAGACTCAGAATTGTTACGATCGTTGGGCACCTTGTTGTACACTAAGTCAATCAGTCGCCGCTACCCGGCAAGACCGTAAGGTCGGGGATAACGTTTCGCTCCCCTCGATCAGCCAACACTGCGTTCCGTATCCTTGTCTCTACACCAGTGCGACAAATGATGACAAGTTTTCGGGTCAAACCTAACATCCATAGGCTCAATCCGATGCTTGCTGCACCAAGGATGACGTTAGGTACAGTTGTGCTAAGATAAACAACTTGTACTACTGCAAGAACCATACACAGCTGGATAACTTCTTGCAGAGCATCGCTCCATTGATACCAAACGCTTATAAATCCAACCGTCTTGCTATTGATGCCAAGCATGGTAGCGAAGAAGGCGACGACGAGGTCGTAGGAGGGTAAGTGTAAATCATACCCTTTTGCCATTTGCAGAACGCCAAGAACTAGCGCTGCGGGGAAAACAACCTGCTGATAGTTTAAGAAAATGGTGCGGTCAATGCTGACATCTCTCTCCTCTGATCTGAAAAGCTGCCCCGTGGTAGGCTCGCGGAGGATTACATCGATAATTCCACGGAGCATTAATGGCAAGGTGGGGAGGGCATACAGCAGGGGATTGATTTTCGACATAAGCGGTTCCTGTCTCGATCCCTGGATACCTTACCTTAGTAAAAGATGGCAACTAGAGTAACAAAATAGTAGACGATTACTGCGGCCTTCGTGATCGTTTAGGGGAACGCCCTTTCTGTCGCGCCACGGTCCGCTGCATCTTACCCTGGCGCGCGTCGTCGCCGTCCTCCCTCCCGATCACCTGCCCGTCGATGACCCCTTCGTCGCCGTCCTCGACGACGCGCGCGGGAGAGGCGGCGCTGAAGACGGCGGCGCGACGGCCGTTTCCGTTTCTGCGCGTCCCGTTCGTCCCGTTCGTCCCGTTCGTCCCGTTCGTCCGCGGCGTGGACACGGCCTGGCGGCGCGGGTTAGCGGTCGCGCCTGCCGCGGCAGGCGCGACGGGCGCCTCGGGGATCTTGAACGGCGACTTGAAGAGTTGCCCCCAGCCCGTGATGAAATACTGCATCACGATGCTGAACGTGGTCGACGTGACCCAGTAGAGGGCGAGGCCGGCGGGGTAGTTGACGGCGAACAGCATGATCATCAGCGGCATGAACTGCATGATCTGCTGCGTGGATCGCTGCTGTG
>JAABUY010000988.1_pt1 | contig 41956 bp, 3 predicted proteins | sample 5560271 | NCBI WGS metagenome assembly JAABUY01 (sample SAMN10711886, study PRJNA513374) | rock metagenome | isolation source: Antarctica rocks | place: Antarctica: Victoria Land, University Valley
GCGCCCCCCCCCCCCCCCGCAAAGGGCGATTCAACATAGACACGGTTAGACAGATAGATGATAAGAAACATACATAGTCGGCGTAGAACACAGCGCCCACATCTCGCAGACGCGCATTGAAGACTTCTGGATCGTCGGCGTTGTCGCTGGGGGGCAAGGAGCGTAAGCGCGCGTACTGCTCATCCGTGGGCGTTTCGAGTACCCAGACGCCCTTTGTGCCGGGCACCCAGCCGTACAGCGACGCCTTGACGTGGCCTCGCGGCTGAAGCGACGGCGTTGAGTCAATCAGGTCTTGAAACTGAGATATGGAGTAGCCGAGGGGGCCTGGGCGCGTCTGGTCGTTTTGTTGTTGTTCGCTCATGGTGATAGATGGAGGCCAAGCGTCGATCGATGGCGATGGGGAAGAACAGGAAAGGGTGGGACAAGGTACGAGGAGGGGGTGTGATGAAGAGAAGGGAGGAGAGAGAAGAGGGAGGTTGTGGTGATTCTTATAGGTGTGGACACAATGGTTGCCTGGAGGGATCCGGGTTGTAAGTTACCCCTATTGTCGTATATCTGCTCGTTTTAGGTTTTCTTCGTCGGCCCGCGGCCGTACTACTTAAAATTTTGCCTAAAATCTACTAACTACTAAATTAACCCTTTATAATATTAGAAAGCTCTTAAATAATATTTTAAATAAAAAATCTTAAAGCCTTTATTTAATATATATAATTATTAATATATTAGGGCCTTGATTGATTGATTTATACGCCTACTCAAGCTACTACTACGTTGCTTATGAGGGTGTTCCTTATGATTTTACCCCCGAGCACCGAATATACTCGTTGGCCGCTGGAGAAACCGTTACTAGTCAAAAACTCCCTCTTATCCGTACCCTTCCACCAATCGTTAGCCTTGCGGTGGTGCCGCTAGGCTCCTAACACCACGGTAGGAACTTACACGTGCTCCTAGTCTTGCGTATTAGTACGTTATATATTAGGGCCTTAATTATTAACTTATAATTATTTATAAGCCTTTTAAAAATATCTCTACCTCTTTTTAATATTTAAAAGAACTAGATCTAGTAATATTTATATTAAGGACTCCTACTATTAACTATTAATAGGCTTAAAGAAGTAATAGATTAATTAGTTAAGAAAATATTTAATATATATACGCGTTTAAAAGGGGGATTAAAGTAAAGATAAGCTTTTAAATTATTATTATTTATATAAGATATTATTTAGATATTTATTAAATAAAAGCCTTAAATCTACTTTAATAAGATTTAATACTTTATTTTTAATAAATAGGGTCTTTATCTTAATCTTTATCTTAATCTTATATATATTTAAAAAGATAAAGATAAATAAAAAGTCCTTTTATTAAGTTATTATAAAGTGTTTATAACTTTATTAAAATAGTTATTTTTATAAGGTTAATATATATATAACTAATATACTTATTACTATTAATAAGAGTATTATAAGTAAATATACCTACTTTAATAAATAGGGCTAGGCTAGGTATAAAATTAAATTTTAAATAATTAATCTCTTAAATAGTTTAAGTAATTTAATATTCTTTTTATATATATTATTAATAGTATCCTTACCTATTATATCTATTAAGGAGTAATTAATAGGGCTAGATTTAAGTAGTTTTTTATTAATAAGGTTATTTTATATTATAACTTATTCCTTATATTTAAATTAATACTCTTTATAAATAATTACTCTATTTATTATATTAAAGAAGTCTAAGAAATATATAATATAACTAGAGTTATCTTTTAATATCTTCTACTTTACTCCCTTAACCTTAATCTAATTAAAGAGCTTTCTTTAATAATAAAGGCCTAATTAAAGTAATATAATAAGCTATTAGAAGAGGTAAGCTTTAAGTAGTTATTATATATAATAGTTAAGGCTTATAATTATAAGAGGTTTATTAAGAGGTACTTTAAGTACTATAACTATTAGATATAACTATATAAAGAGTTAAAAGATAGTAATAATAATAAGGTAGAAGATAAGGATATTAAGATATAAGATTAATAAGTAAAGATATTAAGAAGTTAAGCTTTTAAGCTATATTTTCTTATTTTTATTACTTTAAAATCTAAACTTATATTAATCTTGATTATTTTTATATTATTTTTAAATATATAATTAAATAATTAACTTATATAACTTTAATTAAATTAAAATACTATAATAATTTATAAATATAAAGAGATATAAAATATAACTTTTAATAATAGACCTTAAATAGGTACTACTAGCGCTAAAAAAAGCTTAAATCTAGGGGTTTAATATTAATTCTTAATAAATATATATTAAAAGTTATTATAATATTATCTAAATATTTATTATCTTATATTAACCCTTATTATTATTATCTTTAATAGTAAGAGTAGCCTCTATTAAGTTATCTAATAGATTATACTACTTAATACTTACTTAATACCTTATCTTAGCTACTTGTTATTATAACCTATTCGTCCTAAGGGTTAATAGGTCTAGGTAGATCTTATAGAGTAGAGTATTAAGGACTAGATAAGTAGGCTTTATATTAAAATAGTCTAAAGGTAAAGAGTTATATTTAGTATCTAGGAGATATATTTATAAATGATATAAGTTAAGTATAAAGCTCCTATCTAGAGGGAAAAGTACGCTCTTTATATAGATATAAGAAATTATACTAATAAGTATAATTAGTTTAATCTTCCTAAGATCTTACTAATTATAATAATAGGAGTTAGACTAGTCTATTTATAATCTAACTAATTACTATCTTAATAGTTATTTACTAAGAGTACTAATTATAATAAGAAGTACTACTATTCTAAGTATTATAAGGTCTATAGGTATACTTATAATATTAGGTCCCCTTTTAAGCTTTATTATTTATAATAATTCTAATTATACTATGTAAGAAATTTAATAAAATCCTATTAATCTTTTATTACTATAATCTTATTAAGTTATTTAAATCCCTTATAGATCTAATACGCGTATATAAAACTTATAAGTATATAAGTACTCCTAAGAAATATAAGGTAGGCGGTTCTTTAGATTAATATATTAAATACGCCTAGAAGAGTTATAATTATAATCTAGCTCCTTTCTCTCCTACTTAGTAGAACCGTATATAGATAGAAAGAGAGAGAAAGCTTTTTAAATAGAAAGAGGCCTAGGCACGTATAACGCGCCTAGTTATAGAGTTAGAATAGTTAGAAAAGTAGGAACGCGAAATAGTTAAAGGTAAACTTTAAAATATAGAAGAGGTTAAGGTAGATAAGTAGTCTACTATTCTTAATTTAACTAACTTCCTTTTTAATATATCTTTAGAGTAGGTTAAAATCCCTATAGATTTTAACTAGTCTAGTCTTATTAATATTAATAAAATTAGTATAAGAGGTTCTAGTAGTTCTTAAGGTTCTTAACTAGTTCCTAGGTATTCTTAGAATCCTTATATCCTTTCTACTTAATAAGATAGGTCTAATCTATTACGACTTGTAACTCTTAGAGGTCGCTAGGGTCTATAATAGATCTCGTAGAGAGGAGTATTAAGGAGAAGGTAAGTAGGCTTTATATTAAACTAGTCTAGTATAAAATTATATTTAATATCTAGGAGATTAGTCTAGTAGATAATATAAGTTAAATATAAAGCTCTTATCTAGAGGGAAAGTAATACTATTTATATAGATATAAGAAAGTCTATACTTATACTAATTACTTCTAATTAACCTATATTAACTAGGGTAACTTATTAAGTAATTATTATACTTATTATAATTATCTTATATTAATTAAAGTAATTATAGTAAGTAATTACTCTACTTATTATACTAAGGTATATTTAACTTTAATAAGTACTTATAATATCTACTAAGGCTCGCGTATTAAGGGCGTAATATTACCCCTCCTTCTTTAAACCTTTATCTTAAAGGTTAAATAAGTATTTATCTTATCTTATCTATAATAATACTATATTAAATTATTAGATTAAGTTACTTATAAGGGAGTAATTATAATAGTATTATATTTATAATATATAAGGTCTTAAAAAGAGTATTAAGTATCTTCTCTTTTATAGAGGTACGCGGAATATATTTAACTAGGAAAGTAATATAAGCTAGTTATACCTATTATTTATTTCTCTAGTATTAATAAGGTTATAAAGAGGTAGAGATAGAGGTAGCTTAAGAAGCTACTAATAAAATTACTTATTAAAAATAAATAAAACTAAAATATCTTTATTAATAAAAGTATTTCTTAAAAGAGTAGGAATAATAGATATTTAATAAGGGTCTTAATAATATAAAGGAGTTAGAATAATTAGAAGAGCTTAAGAAAGCTAGTAAAGTTAAAAAGGTACTTATTAAGTATCCTACTTTCTTAGAATTTTAAGGTTCTAGGACTCTCTTACCTAGAGCTCTTAAGTAGATTATTTAGGGTATATCTAGGCTTAATAATATTATTAGAGGAGCTCTTAATAGTTTATAAGATTTATAATTAATTCCTAGGTATTCTTTAAGTCCTTATATCCTTTCTATTTTATTAGGTAACTTTAACCTTTTTATAATAGAATCTTTTTAACCTTAAATTTATTCTCTTCTTTTATTCTAAAATAGAAGGTCTCTTATAAGAGTATATTAGGGTCTACCTATTCTAATATTAAGATATAAAATACTAGGTAGATTTTAATATTAAGTAGAAGTTATAACTTATAATTAATAGGTCCTTTTTCTTTAGTTACTAAAAATAGTCTAACTTTAATATAGTCTAGTTTCTTACTTAGTCTTATACTTCTTAGATTTTTTATAAGAAGGTATATTTTATCCCCTCTCTTTAACTAAGGGCTATTTTTCCTTTTCTTATTAACTATCTCTTCTATTAAAGAGTTCTACTTATAGATTTATTATTATATATCTTTATATAATTCTTTTATATTTAATATTAGTACTAATACTTTCTTTATATCTAGTCCCTATCTTAGATCTAAGAATAGATTTATATATTATTTGTTACTAGTAGAATAAGTCTATAAGATATATTAAATATAGATAAATTTAGTTTATAAAAGTCTTAGATATATTATAAAAGGATATTATAATAGATTTTATTATAAAACTACCTTAGTTAGTTAACCTAGTAATAAATAATAAGTATAATTTAATAATAGTAATTATAGATAAACTTACTAAATATACTATTATAATCTTATATAAGGAAACTTATAATACTAGTTAACTTAGATTTATCTTATTATATAGACTAATTAGAGATTATAATATACTAGAATTAATAACTTTAAATAGGGATAAGCTCTTTACTTTAAACTACTAGAAGACCTTAATTACCTTAATTAGAACTAAACTCTAAATATTAATAGTATACTATTTATAAATAGATAGGTAAACTAAATATATAAACTAAATAATAAAAGTATATCTAAGATACTATATTAATAAAAGGTAAAATAACTAGGTTTTACTACTCTTAATAATATAATTAGTATATAATAATAAGAGATCTAATATTATAAAACTATCTCTATTCTTTATAAAAGTTTTAGATACTCCTAGATATCCTAGTAAAGGATTATTATAATAATCTTTAATTACTCCTTTAGCTACTTTTTATAATAAGTATAACTTTTACTTATATAATAATAGGTCTTAGTTAGATTACTATTTCCTAAGCTTACTAGCTAAGGTATCTCTAATATATACTTCCTTAAAATTTAGAACTATATATATTATAATTCTTATAATTATTACTAGGTTTTTAATTAATACTAATAATCTATTATTTTTTTATTTTAATATAAGTTAATTAGTAATATCCTTTATTTATATATAATTAGAATATCTACTTAAAGTATCTACTTATCTATTATCTTTTTCTAAGGTATACTAAATTTTAAATTTATACTATCTAAGGAGCTTAGCCTATCTAACTTATTATTAATTTAACTCTTCTATTATTATAAATCTAACTAGGTTTTTATAATTAATAAAGATAGTAAGTTCTAAATAACTCTTAGTATATACTCTCTAATATTATAAGGAATAGATAATTACTAAGAGTTCCTTATTATATATATTATAATTTTACTCCGCGGCTATTATCTTCTTTAAGTAGTAAGTTATAAGATACTACTTACTATTAACTATCTAGTATAAGTAGGCTCTAATTATAAGATTTAAAGTATCTATTTTAATATATACTAGTTCTTTATTTTAAAATATATAGAGTACCGGCGGGTTTATATAAGCTTACTTTAACTTAGTAAATACTTTTTTCTAGTTAGTATCCTATTAAAATCCTATATCCTTTTTAGTAATTTTAGTTAATAGTAAGGCTTTCTTAGAGTAGCCTTTTATAAAATATCTATTAAAGTTAGTAAATCCTAAGAATCCTTATATTAATTTAATATTATATAATATAAGCTATTCCTATATAACTTATATCTTTTTAGGACTTATATAAACGCCTTAAGTTATTATTATAAGCCCTAAGAACTTAACTAAGGTCTTATAAAACTTATATTTCTCTAGCTTTAAGAGGAGTCCTACTTATAATAAGTATATTAATATATCTTATATATATAAGATATATTCCTTTAGAGTTTTAAAGTAGATTAATATATTATTAAGGTATATAATTACTATTTAATTGAAATAAACTTATATAATATTATTAACTAATACCTAGTAGGTTACTAGTATATTAGTAAGATTAAATAGTATAACTAGGTACTTATAATATCTATATTAAGTCCTAAATATTATTTTCTATTTATTACCTTCCTTTATTTAAATTAAGTTATATACTCCTTTAAGGTCTAATTTTATAAAGATCTTTACTTTAGCTAGCTAATCTTATAACTTATTAATATTAAGTAGTAAGTAATAATTTTTTATTATTATATTATTTAACTTCTAAAAGTCTATATATAATTATAGTAATCTATCTTTCTTTTTAATAAAGAGTATTAAATAACCTACTAATAATTTAGATTCTTAAATAAATCCCTTTTTTAAGTTCTTATCTAAGTACTTATAAAGTATTATAAGTTCCTTTTTAGATAATATATAAATAGGTTTAAATATTAATTCTTTTTTTAGTTTAATTTTAATCTTATAATCTTAAGGTTAGTATTTAAGTAGAGCTTTTATTATTATTTCTTTTATAAAGAGGTATTTCTATCTTTAATACTCTTATAAGATATTAAGAGTACTATTAATTACTTTAAGAACTCTAACTTATTAACCTTATAAACCTTTACTAGTATCTATTAAGTTAGATCCTTATTTTTTAAGGTTATCTTTATTTAAAATTAAGGTAATATATACCTTAACTATTCTTTAATTTAATTTTTTATCTACTACTATCCTCTATTAATATATAGGTTAGATTCTAGTAATATTACTAGTTTACTTAAACTTAAGTACTTTTTTCCTTTAATTAACTATTAGGTTATACTTCTTTAACTAAGGTATACTTAAAATAATATAATAAATAGCTATCTTAATTATATTAAAGGTTATCTCCTTATAGTAGCATTAAATTATAAATAGTAGTAAGGTTATCTCCTTAGTTATACTTCCTATTAATAGGCTTAACTTATTAGCTATTTATAAGTTATATAGTTCCTTCTTTCTTTATATTAATAGGCCTACTAACTATACTAATACTTTAGAAATAAAGTTTCTAGATACTCTAAAATCTATTATTATTATAATCCTTTAACTATCTATTTTAACTAGTATATTTATATATATTATATACTCTATTAAGTATAACTATTATATTTTAGGGATTAGGATATTAATCTCCTTATACTTCCTCTTAATATAAGGGATTACTCTTTTCTTAAATTAGGAAGGAATCTAGTAATTTTCTTTTATTATATATACTTTTTATATTTATTATAGAAATATATATACTATTTTAATAGGTAATTATTAGGAACTAGACTAGAAGGCTAGTTCCTAAGGGCTAGAATAGATAGTATAAACTACTAGCGAGTAGGTAGTATTATAAAGGTGGACTTAATACTCTAGTAACTTTATAGTTATAAAAGAACTAATCTCTACCTACTAAGGAGGTAGAGGGAGGACTATCTAAATACCCCTTAAGGAAGCTACCTAGCCTCTTAGATATCTAGATAAAAGGATATCTATTAGGATAATAAGAAGCCGAACTAATACTACTAGAATATTACTAATAGGCCGTATTATACTAGCTAGATATATTAAGATATCCTAATAATTACCTCCCCTTTAAGGGTATTTATTCCTAAATACTAATATTACTATTTATAATAGGACTTATTAAAAACCTTTAAAACCCTAGTAGGGAAAGTAAGGGAAAGAGTTCTAAGGATAGTAATAATATAATAATAGTAATATACTACTAATATTATATACTATTAATATATAAAAGCCTTTATAATTATAATCTATATTAGTAGTAAGATATAATTATTAATTATATTTACTATTATATTACTTTATAAATGTATAATATAAATAATAATATAAATATCAAGTAATAATATTATACTATTAAATCGTGTTAGGTACTATAGCTAATAAGTTAAATAGTTGAAAGATATCTAGCTATCTAGAAAGTATAAGAATAGCTAAGTATATTACTAAGGATTATTCCTTAGCAGCTCTCTATAGAAGCCTTCTATAGACTATATTATAATAATATACCGGTAATAAAAAAAGACGTTACGTCCTCGTAATAAGATAAGTAGTAATATACTAAGTAACCTATCCTGCCTTATAATCGCTTACTAAGTCTAGGGTATTACCTAGATCTTTTATATTTATCTATTAGTTATAGTAGGCTGTATAGCCCCTCTATCTTACTAGGTATTTAGTCGCTAGACTACGTCCTTTCCTAATAAGGCGCTTATTTATTAGTTATTCTATCTCGAAGGATTTAGTAACGTCTATATCCCCGTCTATAAATATAGATAGGGGCTCCTCTAGTCGTAGCTAGGTAAACGGGTTATTACTTAGGTATAACTCTAGCTAAGTTACTGTAAAGATATTATAAATTCGCTAATATATAGGAATAGCTACCTAGTAGGCTAGGCGGCCGACTCATTTAAGGACCTTAAAGGGACTAATAAACTACTATTTATACTTTTAGCTTACGGCTAAGGGGATAGAGTACCCGCGGTAGAGATATAATTTAATTAAGTCTCCTACGCGGAAGAATTACGGTTAATAATAATAATTATAATAAAATTTAGAATATATTTAGGCGAAGGTAATAGTATTAGACGCCTAGAGGTAGGTAATACTTCTAGGTATAGCCTCTTTATTATATACGCTGAGGTTTAAAGGCTAATTTAGTAAGAAATTATAGGCCACGTCATTTAGTAATTAACTACTAGGGGTAGATAGGGAGTTATTATAGCTTAACTAGATAGCTAGGATTATAGTAGGCTATATAATTATATTCTCTAAGGTACTTATCTAGAAGTATAAGGTAATTTCTACTATCTAATTAGTATATTTACTAAACCTATTAGTTTAGGGGTAGTAGGCTATAAAATATAGTAGTTTTACTCCTAGCTTATTAAATAAGGTAGTCTATAACTCGCTTAACAATTTATAGTCCCTATCTAATATAATTTACTTAGGTAGACCCTAGTTAATCTTATATAGTCTTATTAGTAACCGGTCAGCCTAATCTATAGCTATAAAGGTTACCTTCCTAGGAATTAGGGTAATTTTCTAAGAAAATTTATCTGTAATAGTTAAAATAATATTATAGCCTTTATTTAATATTAGTAGGGCTAGAATAAAGTTGATTATTAGGGTATAAAAAGGTACTAGAGGTAATAGAATAGGCTATAAGGAACTATAAAGTAAATAACACGGAGTCTAATATAACTAGTATTATAAATAGTAACTAAGAAACTCCCGAAGCTTCTTAATAAGGCCTTTAGTATACTATTATCTAGATAAGACTTTATAGTATTTAGTAAACCCTATATATTCTAAATACGCGATCTTAAGAAACGTTTTAATAGCTAGTCCTAGAATATATAAGTAGTTAGGTCCCTTTATATTAAGCTTCTAAATAAGTCTATTAGTAGCCTAGTAGAATAGAAGCTTTACGTAGTCTTCTACCTTAAGGTAGTTATTATTATTAAGGACCTTCTTTACCTTATACTACGCTAAGTCTACCTCGTAGCTATCTATAAGCTATTATTATAGATCTAGGCTTAATTTAATAAGACTAGTAGTAGTATATATATAGCCTTATAAGGTATTAAGTTCACCTTCCTTATTTATAACTACCTTTATAGCAGTAGTATTATATAGTCTTAATAGGGTATTAGGAATAATATACTATTTCTTAGGCTTATAGCGAAACTTAATATTATTAAACTATTATATATATTTAGAAGTATAGACGAGGCGAAGGTTTAGCTTAGCTATAAATAAGGTTAATATAAATATTTATTTTATAATTCTAAGTGCCGTACTATAGTCTATATATACTATAGTCTACGAGGTAGACTCTATTATATAGTAGACCTTACCTAGAACCTATATAATCCTAGCTAATTTAAGCTTAGTAGGCTAATACCGTGTCTTAGTATCTTTTAGAAGACGACTAAGAAATAGAATAGGCTAAACCTAAGAGTAACTAGGGTATTTACTATCTTTTACTGGGCTATTAATATAATATACTATTATACTAAAGCTGAAAACTTTACTAGTATTAAGATCTATAAATAGAATAATTTTATTATTAAAGTATAATAAAAACGTAGGAGATAATAATACCTTTTATAGTACCTTAAAAGAGGTGAACTCTAACTTAGAGGGGTCTATTAAAGGCTTCTATCTTATAAAATTCTTTTGTTTATTTCCTGCCTTAGGAGCTAATACTAGTATAAGGGTCTTTCTCTCCTATAAAGGCTTAGAGATAGCCGTGTAGTAGGTGATATAACTACGTAGCTAGCCTATTATACTAAGATAAGTTTCTAGCTATAAAAGAGACTCTAGAAATAAAAGTCTTAATATAGCGAGAAGCTTATCTTCCGCCGTAGATAGCTTAAAAGAATTAACCTTCTAGCCTAATAGCTAGATTAAAGGGCATCTAAGGAAGGCTTTAGTAGGATTTACTAATATACTGTACTTTTATAGTATAGTAAATACTTACTAGAGATGCTAGATACACTCTTTTAAAGTTCTAGAGTAGATAATAATATCATTAATATATACCTTAGCGAATTTCTAATAGGTATAAAGGAGGCGGTTAATCTAATACTAAATATAGGCTAGTAAGTTCTTATAACTTATAACGGTGATATTAAATAATTCTTAGCCTTAATAGCTAATAATTATAAGCTTATAGCGGTTATCAGGATATATACGCTAATAATAGAAAAAACTAGTAGTATTAATAATACTTATATATTTATAATCTTTTATAATAGCGATTATCTCTAATTATAATAGTAAGGCGTAGATATTAGGATATATAATAATATTTAAACTATAGATATCTATAACTACGCGGCCTTTATATTTCCCGTTAGGTATAGTCTTCTAGATGACAAAGATAGGGAAATTAAAGGGGGTTAACTTAGTTATCTAGTGAAGTCTATCCTATTTATAGAGCTTATTAAAGGTATTATTAAGGACCTTCTTTAACTTAGTATTAAGGGGATAAACCCTCGCCGTTTTTAGGACCTTTTATTCCTAATTAGATTTTAACGGAATTCTTATCTATTCCTCCTAGGGAATATCTATAAAACTACCCTCTTCCTAGAGTTTTAGGAATTTATTAATAATATTATATATTAGCTGATATCTATTATAAATAGTAGTACTATTAGGTATAATAAAGTCTTTTATAGTAGGTACTACTATAATATTAGGTACGGTAGGCGTAAAGGCTTTTATAGGAGGTATTAATATTAAAGGTAAAGGAGACGCTAACGTCGCTAGTATTACTATTATAGAAGCGGTAACTACCTTATTAAAAACCTTTTAAAGCTAGCTAGTTTAATACTTACTCTTTAAATAATAAGTTACTAATTTTATAATATTCTTAATTCTAGATATTATATAGTAATATCTATTATATTTAGATTCTTAAACCGTTCCTAAATAATAGTTTTAAGGTACTATTACTACCTTATCTCCCTTATTTTTTACTAATATTACTGATAGAGAGGCGTTAATAAAATAGGTATAGAGAGATAATTCCTAATAACTATTAGGTTTAAAGAAATAGTTACGGTCTAGTAATAAGGTATAATGGACTAGGATTTATATTTAAGTATTAGGAGGTACTATAATAGTTTACCTAGTATAAACTAGGTGTACTACTAACTTTCCCTATACCTTTATTTACAATATAATATAAATATTATAACTACATATTAAGGCCCTTAATTAGGAGGCTAAAATATTAATTCTTTTAGGAACTATAATATCCGTCCTAATAAGTATTTTTACCTTAAAGTCGTCGATAATATAAATTTCCTAGGAGGATGTTATTATAATAGTATCTTTACTATTATATTTCCTAGGTAGATAGAGAGGTAATATTATATATTTTATAATAATATACCTTATTAACCTAATACCTCTAACTATTATTAGGCTAGCTATTATATAAATTTATAAGTTAGGGATAGAAGCCTTTAGGTAGGCTTAGTTACCTAGGCTGATATTATAGCCTATATTAAGGTATATAGAGTCTATTATACTATTAGGTAATAGCCTTACCTCGGCTATTATATAGTAGTATCCGCGGAAGGTATATCTTATACTAACCTCTTTAACTAAGTTTATAGAGGATATAATAATATTATTAGACCCTTCCTTAGCGGCTTAGGTAAACCCTAGCTAATTACCTAGATAGTAGACATTAGGGGAGCCTAGTAAAACCTAGGCGTCGGGAAATCCTAGATAGAGTAATATAGATACTTATTATCCTTTTCCAGAGCTATTAAGGTGTTAATATAACTAGTTTTTTAAGGTAAATAATATATAGTAACGCCGGCACTAATATGCTAGAGTTATACTTATAGAGGTAAAGTATTACTCTACCTTATTATCTTATTAAGGCTAGTAGTAATTAAGGTCCTTATTAGGGTAGTAGTTATTATTTTCTAGGGTTCCCTTAGGTACCGCGACGTCTTTTAGAGAGGTATTAGAAGACTCCGTATTAGGGGATATATAAGAGGCTTCCTTAGTAGCCTAATAGGCTATACCTTACGGCGGATAATAAGGTTAATATCTTATAGGACGAGGCTAATATCTTATAAGATAACTTAAACCTCTTCTATACCCGCCTTAAGAGCGGGGATTATACTAGGGAGATATTAGGGTATATCAGGGTAATATTAAGGTTAAACCTAATATACTAGGTACGTTTCCTATAATAATTTATAGAGGTTATTGAGGTATAGGTAAAGGCTAACTTTACTAGGGGGCCTAGTTATAGGGATTAGGCTAATAGGTAGGTCTATTAGTATTACTATCCCTATAATTACTATATATTAAATACCCTAGGAAAAAGGGCGGCTGAAATAGCTAATAATAAGAAGGAAATAGTAGCCTAGAAAAACTACCCTAATAATTATTATTCTAGTACTAACCTATCTTTACTACCGACTTTCTATCAGCCTAATACTACTTCTAAGAGTACTCCTTAAGAGCTAGTTAATACTATATTTCCGCCTTACTATCTAAGGCTTTAAGGAACTTATTAAGAGTTATAGTCTCTATTAGCTTATTAATAAATTATTAGTATTCTAAAGCGAGGTTATTCTATATAATAGATAACTAATTAGGAATATCTTTAAAATTAGTAGCCCTTATATATCGTAGGAGGCTTTATATAAAGACCCTAGGTGATTTACCCTACCTTACGTCTTCCTATATATACTTCTCCGTTTATAATTTAGAGATAGTAATAGATTACTATTCTTTAAAGTATTTACTTAAGGTATTAGTCTAAGACTTTAATAGGGTAGTTTAAAAGAGATCCTTTTCTAGAGTTATAAGCTTTATAGAATACTACTTATATACCTTACTACGTAGATATATAAGTAATATATTAAGGACCTTATTTTTACCCTTAGAGGTTATAAGATCTTATAGCCTATTAATAAACCCGTAGATATCTTAATAGAAAGTATGACGTCCTTAATAGATAATTACCCCTTCCCCTTTTATATCTAGGAAAAAGTAACTAATATCTTCGGTTTTAAGCGAGGCGGGGCTACTATTATTCCTATTACCGTTAACGCCGTCTTGCCTAGGCGGTCCTAGGGGTCCTAGAGTACCTAGGGGCCTAGGCGGTAGCGGATTATGCCTAATATAGCTTATTATAACACGTTTAGTAATTACCTTAATATTTTATTCTACTATTACGTTTTTAGGGCTAATTAGTTAGTTGTAAATAGCTTCCTTAGCTAATATAGCCCTAGTTATTATCGTCGGGGTAGTCCTAGATAAAGATAATAGTTAAATAGATAAAGAAGGTAATAGCGGATTAGGTCTTAATAATAAAGAAGGATTTTTCCTAGCTAATATAAGCTCTAGCAGATAATAGTAAGCTACCTGAATCTATTAGTTACACTCGAATTTCTTAACTACGGTATAAAATAAGGGTTTATCTAGTATCTAATTAGATAGATAAAGGTCCTTAGTACCTACTTCTTTACTAAGGCTAACTACCTTAAGTAAGGTAGATTTTAAGTAATAACGGCCCTAGGTAAGACTACTTAGCCTAGGAGGCCTAAGATTTCCTTTAATAATTAAGGAAATAATTTAATAATTAAGATTATCTAGAAGGTCGGCGTAGACGTGGCTAGAGGTAATAAAATTAGATAATTAGAAAGCGAGTATAATTATCTCCCTACTTATAAAAGCTAGCTTAGAGATAAGACGTAAAACTATTTATTATATATAAAAACTATTAGTAAAATAAATCTATTAAATATAAAATTAATAAAATAGCTAGGAAGATATTATAATACTCTAAGTAGGTAATATTAATAAGGTGAACGCGCTTAGAGGAGTAGGGAATATAGTAAGTAGGTATACCTACCTTCTCTAGATAGCTATCTTAGTAATAATAAATTTTATTAGGGGAAATTATTAAGAATATCTTATTAGTAATAACGAGGTAGCTAATAGCTACGGAAGGCTTTAGATAATTATATAGCCTTTTAATAAGGGCCTTATTATTATATATAAGTAAGGGCTTTACTAAAGGCTATAACGGGCTAATAGGAGGAGGATTAGAGGATTAGTACTAGGGATTTTAGCTAGTGCTTTACTAGAGGCTCTCTATTATAGTAGGCTAGTACCTAATCTAATACTATCTAATAAGGAGTAGTATTAGATAGTAATAAAGGGTATTACTACTAATTATTAGGTACTATAGCTAATAAGTTAAATAGTTAAAAGATATCTAGCTATCTAGAAAGTATAAGAATAGCTAAGTATATTACTAAGGATTATTCCTTAGCAGCTCTTTATAGAAGCCTTCTATAAACTATATTATAATAAATCGCGTAGTTAATATATATAATATAGTATATAATAAAGTTATAATTTATTTACTTTTAAGTTCTTTTACTACTACTACTACTACTACTACTAATATTAACTTATTATAAGTTACCTTAAGCCCTATCTTAATATATTAATAATATAAGCTAATATATATAATATTAATACTATTATACTTTATAAGATAATCGCTATTATAATATATATATAATATAAAGGATTAATTATTAATATAGTATTATATATTAAATAATTAATAACTATAATAATAATTAAGGTAAGTCTCTACTAGTTATTTTTACCTACTTTATATATATTATTACCTTATAATAGACTTTATTTATCTTTAAATATATTATAAGTATATTACTTATAAATTACCTTCTTATATAAGTCTATTATATTAGTTATTTAAGGACCTTATTAATATCTTATTATATTATACTTCTTTTAAATTATTCTTATACTCTTTATACTTAAAGGTATTCCTATTAGCTAACTCTTATAATAGATAGTTAAATCCTCTTATTACGCCGCGCTACCCTATTATACTACTAGGGTAATAGCCCTCTTATAACCCTATTATCTTTAGTACGCTAAGTACCTAGGTTTAAGTCCTAGGTTATTATATAACTAAGAGACTAGTAGGGCTTATAAGAGGTACTATTACCTTTATAAGCCTTATAAATTAATTTATAATAATAGGATTTTAATATAGTTTACTTATAATATATTAATAAGTTATAAGTCCCCCTTACTTTTTATATTTACTTATCTAGCCTCCTTACTTACGGCCCTATTATTACCCTTTAAGGTAGAAAGTTACCCCGTTATACTACCTTTATAATATAAATTACTACCTTTAATATTAAGGTAGAGGTAGTAATTTACTTAGGGGAGCGCGGTAAAATACTTTTATATAAGTCATAAACCTCTAAGGAATTACTACGCCTTAATATAAAGGTAGGTAGTTAGGTAGCTATTAACTTAAAGGGTATCTTAAATATAATAAGATAGTAGGTAAGTTCTCTTATTATATATTTCTTATAATATATATTAATACTTTTATAAGAGGGGTTAACTACCCTTATTATAATAGAGGTTAATAAAGAGTTAGGGGAGGTAAGTATATTATTAAAGCGCTCTACTATCTTTATATAAGCTAATTATATATTAGGAGGAAGATAATAATAATTTTAATAAGGGGGAGATAGAGGAGATAAAGGAGGATAAGGCTATTATATTTATACCTATTATACCTACGCCTATTATTATATTACCCGCCCCTACTTCCGCTAGCCCTAACTACCCTTTTTATAATAGTAGTACTACTAGTACTACGCCCTCTACTTATAAGATCCGCGTCTCTTACGCCCCTTATACTTCCCCTACTCCTATTACTCCTACTCCTACGCCTACTCTACCCGCTCCGCCTACCCCTACTAGGGATACTACCTTATCCTCTAGCTTATTTATTATAAGCCCTACCTTATCTTTTATAAGCCCTAGCTCGCCTTAATACGCTCCCCTTATAAGACCTTAGTACTACGCCTTTAAGTAAAGATTCTTTTTTTAGGTTATAAAGATTTTCCCCTTAATTAATTCTTTTTATATATACCTCTTTATTAAAATCTCTATTATATAAATATAACTTATAACTTACTTTATATAACTTAACTTTATAATTAAATAGTTCTATTATAATAGTTATATATTAATATTTTACCTTTAATATTTCTTTATTATATATATATTATTATATTCCCTTTATAAGTCTTTTATATTTATATCCTTAGTAGATATCTATTAATTATATTTTATTTTATAACTAGACTATTTAACTAAGTAGTATTAAATACCTTTACTTCTTATCTTATCTAGAATTTATTCTACCTTATAATATTCTTTACTATTAATAAGTTTTAAAGGAGGTATAAATAGTTACTTACCTTTATTAAGATAGCTCTAATATAATTCTAATAAGGAAATATAAAATATAAGATAGATTCTTTATACTATTAAGAGACTTAAGTAGTACGCCTAGTATCTAATTATATCTACTACCTTAAAGGGACTAGTATACTTATATAATAATTTTTAATTTAATTTTTTCTACTTTAAGTTCTTTATAACTAGTATTACTAGTTCTCCTATTATATAAGACTTTAAGATATAAAGTTTATTATAAAACTTTATAACTTATACTTAAATAGTCTACTATTAATCTATTAGTATAACTCTTACTTTTAAAAGGTTTTCTATACGGTCTTTAGTTATAAGTACTCCTCCTTCTAGAAAGTTATCCCTAACTTCGCCTTTTATATATAGATTATACTTATATATTATATAAAATAATAAATAACCTAATATAATATAAATACTATTATAATACGCGAATTTAGCTATTAAGAGTAATATAACCTAATTATCTTATTCTTTATTTAAAATTACCTTAAGGTAATATTTTAATATTTAATTTTAATATTTAATCTATCTATCTATTTATAAATAAAAGGTAGTACTTAATTATCTCTTTATCTTTATATAATAGTAGACTTCTAACTAATAAGTACTTATAAATAAGGATCCCTAATCTAATATAATAACTATTAGTAAATTATAATATAATACTATATTCTTAAATAAGATCTTAGCTAATTTAATAGTAATATAAGTACTCTTAATTAGAAGGTATTAGATTATCTTTATATACCTATTAATAATTATAAGAATAGAATTATATATAGAATTTCTATATTTACTAGGTAGTAAGCTTATAATAAAATTTATAAAAAGTTCTTCTTAAGGCCCTTTAAGTTATAATAATAATATTATATTATTATAAGGTTTATATCTAAGAGCTTTTACTCTTTAATATATTTTATAAGTTTAGATATATAGCTTAATATCTATTAATATTCCACTTTAATAATACTTATATTAGATTAACTCTAAGGTTTTTTATAATTTAAAATAGCCTATTAAAGTATTATTATAATACCTTATAATAATTTTTATATATAATACTAAATTATCTAGTATATAAAGTACTCCTTTAATTCTTAGTAATCTTATTAAATTAACCTTCTAAGGCTATTTAATAGTATTTTACTTAGAAGCTATACGCTTTACCTTATCTTTTTATTTAATAATAAATAGATTATTACTTTATAATAAGAGGATAAGTTCTTTTAGAGATTCTAATCTAGCTTTATAAGCTATTTTAAGTCTAGTAACTACCCTTATTAATACTTATAAGATATATTATTTATAACTAATAACCCTAGTAATAGGATTAAGTAGTTACACTATTATATTACTCTAATATTAGGAAGGTAGCTTTACGCCCCTTCTATCTAAGTTTTTAAGCTTAGTTAAGGGTTTCCTAAGCCCTCCTAAGCTAGATAAGTTTATATACTTAGTTATTTCTTCTAGCTACCTTTAACTAGAGATAATACTTCCTAAATTTACTAGCTTATTTTATAAGGTAGGTAGGAGCTAGTTAAATAACGTCTTAATATTATTATAATTAGGTCTATATAATAGAGTATTTATAAGATTCTTCTTACTAGGTTAATATTTAATATTAAAGTTATATATAACTAAATAAATAGCCTATTAAGCTTAATAACTATTTAACTACTTTACTTATATAAATTCCCTAAGATTATTATAGTTTATAAGTACTTTAATAGCGTAATAACTACCCTTTATATAATATTACTATTACTTGAAGGCTTTAATAATTACTAATAGCTCTTAATTATATATCTTATACCTAGTCTTAGTAGGTATTAGTTTATAAGACTAGAAGGCTACTAGATACTAAGCCCTATTATTATCCTATTAAGATAAGATAGTAGTTATAATAAAATTAGATATATCTATTTTAATCTAAATTTTCTTATTAGGATTAAAATATATTAAAATAGGTATAGTTATAAAGGTATAATATAAGTTATAAAACGCCTTCTCTTTACCGGCGCCTTATATAAAGGGTCTTAACTTCTTCCTATCCTTACTACCTTTTAAAAGGCTAGTTAAGGGGGATACTATTTATAAATAGTAGTATATAAAACGCTAGTAGAAGTTTATAAATCTTAAGAATACTTAGACTTCCTAATACGTAGTTAATACTAGCTAGTCTTAAATAGTAAATACCTTATAACTATCTATTAATATACTATTAGTACTTATAATAAACCTAAGGAATTCTACTAAATTAGTATAGAATTTATATTTCTTTTAGTTTATATAAAGCTAAAACTTTTATAACTACTTAAGTATATAATAGATATATTACTTATAACTTAAGATATCTTCTAAGTAAATTAATTATTAAAGTATATTATATAAGTAATATCTACTAGGCCCGCTAAAGCTCTATTAATATAGGCTTAGAATATAACTAGGGTATTTATTAAATTAAATAGTATAATTATATATTTAAAATAGCTATACTATATATAAAATACTATCTTCTACTTATTACCCTTATAAATATAAATCTTATAATAAGTATCTTTAAGGTTTAACTTAGTAAATATCTTTATACCTTATAAGCGATTAAGTATTTTACTAATTAAAGGGAGAGGATAATAGTTTTTTATTATTACCTTATTTAACTTATAATAGTTAATATATAACTATAAGCTACTATCCTTCTTTAGTATAAATAAAATAGGAGCTCCCGTAGAACTAATAGACTCTTATATCTAACCCTTTAACTTAGTATTATCAAGGTAGATATATAAAGTTTCTAACTCCCTTTATAATAAATTATAGATAAGCTTATAAGGAGGCTTATAACTATTTATATTAATAATATAATCCCTAGGCTTAAATAGAGGTAGTTATCCTACCTCCTTATTTAAAAAGATATCTAAAAAGTTATAAAGACTTTTAGGTAGCTCTAGTACTTTACTATTATAACTCTAGGTTTCTACTTATAATAACCTAGTATAGATAATAGTATAAATTACTAATTTACCTTTAAGGGTATCTATAAATACTTACGGCTTTAAGATAGATATACTAGTAGAGTCTAGTAGAAATTACTACTTCTAACTCCCTAGATCTACCTATACCCTAGCTTCTAATAAGGTAGGTATATTAAGAATAATTAATAACCCCTTCTTCTTAATTATATAAAATATACTAGTATATTAACCTAGCTATCCCTAGCTATTAATAAGATAGTACTCTACCTAGTATACGCCGTAGTAATAGACTAACTAGCTATTTATCTATTCAGGAATTAGTAGCTAATAGCCCTCTAGGGGTTTTAGATTATATTACTTAATAAAGCTTTAAAAGATAATATTAATCTCTACTCTTATATCTATTAGGAAGTCTATATAATCTTATATACCTTATATATTAATAGAACTACTAATATTAATACTATAAACTAATAATAAACCCCTTTTAATAAGTAAGTACCCTAGCGTTAAGGTCTTAATAGAGGCGCGCTTCCTTTTTTTAATTTAATAGTCCCTTTTCTAATAATATTAATAGGTATTATATTTAAGTTCCTAGGTATCCTAGGCCTATAATAGTCTTTATTATAATACCCCTTCTTTTTATAATTAAAATATATTAACCCTTCCTTAATATTCAGTAACTTACTATAACTACTAGCGGGCTAAATACTTCCTACTTTTATAGAAGGATTAATACCCCTATTATAACTTCCTTCCCTCTTCTAACCTTTATTCTACCTATTAGAATAATCCTCTTTTTTAATAATATAATTATTACCCGCTATTATTCTAGTATAATACTACTAGTTATTCTCTAACTAAGTAGTAAGGGTAATTAGGCTTTCTTTAATTATAGGGAGGTCTTAATAGTTTATAAGGGCCTTTTAAAGGTCTAGGCGTAACTTTATAAAGAACTTAATCCGCTAATATTCCTCTAAAAAAGGACGGATTTATAATTTAATCCTACTTAAATATATATTAAAGCTTTATACTAACTAGTTAGGGTTCTATTATATATCTAAGTATAATTATATATTATAAAGTTAGCGGTTTACTAGGTCCTTAATAAGGTTTAATAAGTACTAAGTAAAGTACTTCTAAGTAACTACTCTCCCTAATAATAACTTCTTATAATAATCTTATAACTTAATAGGTTTACCTTCTAAAAATTATATAATCTAAGTAACCTTTATAAACTTAATTAAGAATTTATTAGGTATTAATTAGAATATAATATTTATAATATAATACTATTTCTTATACTTATATATATTCTTCCCCTTATAAAAGGGTAAGTCCTTAGGCTTTAAGCGGCTCCTAGGGTATTAACTACTAAGTTCTTTTAACTAGCCTTTAGTAGATTAACTTAGTATAAAACTATTAAAGATAGATCCTACCCTAGGGTCTAATATACCTTATATATTAATACCCTAATTTAGAGGGTAGTCCTCTATTAGGCCTAGTCCTAACCCTTATTATATCCCTCCTAATAATCCGCTAGTAATCTAATATAAATCTAGTATAATTATATCTACTTCTACTTATAATTAAGCTACCCTTTCTTAGATACCTTAAAGCTTTCTTTCCTTTATTAACTACTCTTCCTTAACTTTAATATTAGTTATAAGTTTATTAAGTATAATTATACTAGTAAGAGTTTTATTAGAAATTCTATTACTAGGTATATTATTTAATACTTTAATATCTCTTATATTAAACTCTAATATTATCTTAATTTTATTATAATAGACTTCTAATATATTTTTATCTTACTTAGTATTAGATATCTTTATATTATTATACTATTATAATCTAGACTATCCCCCTTTAAAGGTAGAGAGATTAGAATTATTAGGAACTAGATTAGAAGGCTAGTTCCTAAGGGCTAGAATAGATAGTATAAACTACTAGTAAGTAGGTAGTATTATAAAGGTAGACTTAATACTCTAGTAACTTTATAGTTATAAAAGAACTAATCTCTACCTATTAAAGAGGTAGAGGGAGGACTATCTAAATACCCCTTAAAGAAGCTACCTAGCCTCTTAGATATCTGGATAAAAGGATATCCGTCGGGATAATAAGAAGCTAAACTAATACCACTAGGATATTACTAGTAGGCCGTATCGTACTAGCTAGATATATTAAGATATCCTAATAGTAATATTCTCTAGTATCTTTATTATATTTAAGATATTTATAAAGGTTATTATACTACTTTTAATTATAATTTAGAAACTACTTATAACTTCTTTTAGTTATTAAATACTAGTTATAACTTAAATTATTATAAGTAGTTTATATATTCCTATATATATATATCCTAACTATTTTTCCTAAGTTTTCCTTTACTTAATAATAATATAGGTAGTATTTATTTATATAGGCTATCTAGTATATTACTCTATATTACTCTATATTATAAGTTATTTTAGAATTCCTTTTATAAGAGTTTATCTAATACTTTCTCCTAGTAAAATTCTATTCTTTCTTTAAGTTTTATTTATAGATCTCTTAATATAAAGATATAAGGTTCTTTAAGGATCTTCTCTTTACCCTTCTTAAGTTTATAACTAAGGTCTTCCTAGTTTAAATCTTTATTTCCTTAACCTTACTTAGGATTATCCTTTTAAGCCTAACTACTATTACTATTATTATTAAAATTAAGCTCCTTTAGTTATTTATAAATATATATAAATTATTCTTTAATTTAATTAATATTTCTTTATTTCTTTTTAATTTCTTTATATAATTCTTCCTATCTAGCTTTAAGTTCTTTAATACTTTTATTTATTAGATAGTTAATAAGTACTAGTAAATCTTTTATAATTACTTCTAACTCCTTATTATTATATTTATCTTCTAGTTAATCCCTTAGAATTCTAGTTATTCTAATTAGTATTCTCTTTAATATATTTAATTATAGTTATTTTACTATATTTTTAACTTATAATCTTTAGTAATATAACCTAGTTTATTATAATTATAATATTTTATTACTTTTTAATCCCCTTACTACTTTTTACCCCTAAATTTACTTTTCTTCTAAGTAAAGTCTAATTCTATTAGTATAGGTCTATAAGGATTATATTATATATATTTTTTATAATATCCTCTAAAATAGATCCTAGCTTATCTAAGTCTAGTAATACTACTATTATAATATAATTCTATTATTAGCTTATAAAGTTAATTATTAATCCTTACTACGGCTTTAATAAATATATCTAGTATATTATATACTACTTTATCTTATATAAGTTCTTTCTTAATATTATCCTTTAATCCTCTTTAATATATTATTATAAGTATATTATTATCCTAGTTGATTTAAGTAGAGTATTATTAAAACTAAGTTAAATACTCTAATACTAACTTCTTTTATATTAAGTACTAGATAACTTATACTATTATACTTTCTTTATTAGAGGGTCTAAATATTTATTTTATCTTAATATAAAAGTAAGTAAAGCTCTCTATCTATACTTTAATAGTAATATTATTACTATTATTAGGGCCTTTTATATATTGTTTAAGATATAAGGTAGACTACCTCTAGGCCTATCCTCGTATATAAGTTATTATAAATAGTAGTTACTTACCTAACCTAATAGCGTCCTAGTTAAAAGAGAAGTATAACTATATTTATACTAACTACTCTTCTAGCTTATCCTAATTATTATAATATAGGTCTAATTTAGCTATCTTAATACTATCTTTAGCTTTAGCTATTATTAATTATTATAAACCGCGTTTACTTAAGGTAGGGTTCCTTTCTCCTAAGGTATTTATCTTAAGGGTACTTAAAGTATTATAACTTATAACTCTTAGAGGTTATTAGGGTTTATAATAGATCTTATAAAGAGGAGTATTAGAAGAAGGTAAGTAGGCTTTATATTAAACTAGTCTAGTATAGAATTATATTTAATATCTAGGAGATTAGTCTAGTAGATAATATAAGGTAAGTATAAAGCTCCTATCTAGAGGGAAAGTAATACTATCTATATAAATATAGGAAAGTCTATACTTATATTAATTACTTCTAATTAACCTATATTAATTAAGGCGACTTATTAAGTAATTATTATACTTATTATAGTTATCTTATATTAACTAGAGTAATTATAGTAAGTAATTACCCTACTTACTATACTAAGGTATATTTAATTTTAGTAAGCGCTTATAACGTCTACTAAGGCTCGCGTACTAAGGGCGTAATATAATCCTTTTATACTAGGATTTTCTCAGCTTTAAACTTATCTTCTTCTTCTACTTTAAAGTAGAAGGTTTCTTATAAGGGTATACTTAGATCCGCTAGTTCTAACTTAGAGATATAAAATACTAGGTATACTTTAATATTAGGTAGAAGGTTTAATCTATAATTAACTAGTCCCTTTATTCTTTAAATAGAAAATAGTCTAACTTTAATATAATCTAGTTTCTTACTTAGTTTCTTTATTTTAAAGTCTTTTATAAGGAGGTAGACTTTATCCCCCTCTTTAAGTTAAGGATATATTTTCCTTTTCTTATTAATATACCTTACTATTTTTTTATTTATCTTATAGATTATACTTTATATATCCTTATATAATTACTTTATTTCTAATATAAGAACTATTACTTTATCTACTTCTAGACTAGGTCTTAAGTCTAAGAATATATTTACCTATCTTTTATAATTTATAAAGAATAGAGATAGCTTTATTATATCTAACTACTTATTATTAAACGCTAGTTATATTATAAGTAATAATAATACCTAATTATTTTATTTAATATTAATATAATACCTAAGGTATATTTCTATTATCTAGTTAGTATATTCTATCTATCCGTCTATTTATAAGTAATAAGCTATTAATATTTATAGCTTAGTCCTAATTACTAATATTAATGTTTTCTAATAATTAGATATAAAGAGCTTATCTCTATTAGATATAATAGACTCTAGTATACTATAATCTCTAATTAACCTATTAAGGAGGATAAATCCTAACTATTTTATAATATAGGCCTCCTTAAATAGTATTATAATCGTATACTTTATTAGTTTATTAATAATAACTATTATTAAGTTATAGACCTCCTTTATAACTAGGTCTTCTAACTTAGGTAGTTTAACTACGAAGTCTATTATAATATCTTTCTATAATAATTCTAGTATTAGTATAAATTAGATTTACTTATACTTTATATAACGTGTTAATTTATTTTATTAGTACTAAATATATTCCTTAATATATTTCTTAACTTTTACTTATAACTTTAATACGGCGTATATCCTTCTAATAAGCTTAACTATTTTAATAACTCCTAGATATCCTTATAGTAGATCGTTGTAATAGTCCCGTACTACTTCTTTAATATAGGATTCTAGTAAGTAAAGCTTATCCTTATACTTTAAGAATTTATTTCCTAGTTATTAACTCCTTAATTCTTTTATAAGATTATTAGTCTTATATCCCTTCTAGATAGTATTTAAAATTCTAGGGACTTAAATATATATAATTACTACTAATATCTACGTTAGTACTAATAAACTATTATCCTTTATATTAAAAATTAGTTTTATTATTATATTCTTTAATTCTATATAGTCTAACCTCCTACTAAGAGTATCTACTTAACTGTTATCTTTTTTAGGTATATATACTATTTTAAATTTATACTATCTAAGTAATTCTAACTAATAAACTTATTATTAATTTAACTCCTTTATTATAATAAAGTTAACTAAGTTCTTATAATCTATTATAATAGTTAAGTCTAAATAACTTTTAATATATACTAACTAATATTATAATATATATATTATAATAAGTAGCTCCTTATTATATATATTATAGTTCTATTCTACTAGTATTATTTTTTTAGAGAAGTAGGCTATTAAGTACTACTTCCCTTCTATTATTTAATATAAGTAAGCTCTAATTACTAGATCTAATATATTAGTTTCTATCCGTACCGGTTTATTAACTTAAAAGGTCTTAAGTACTAGTAGATCTATATAAGACTACTTTAAGATCTTAAATACTTTCTTTTAAGTTATATCCTACTTAAACCCTATATCCTTCTTTATAATATTAGTTAAAGGGATAGCTTTCTTAAAATAGTCTTAAATAAATCTATAATTAAAGTTTATAAACTTAAAGAAACTCTGAACTTCTTTAATATCTATAAGTACTAGCTATTTAAATACTACCTTAACCTTCTTAAGGCTTATCTAGATACCTTTTATACTAATTATAAATCCTAGGAATTCTACTAATTCCTTATAAAATTTATATTTATCTAGGTTAAGGAATAGTTTAATATTTATAAAGTATAATAAAATCTCTTATATATATTAGATATAAGTATCCTCTTCCTTAGAGTATATTAAAATATTATTAAGATAAGTAATTATTATCTAATCTAAGTACGCCCTTAATATATTATTAATTAATACTTAGTAGGTTACTAGTATATTAGTAAGTCTAAATAGTATTACTAGATACTTATAATAATTATAATATATTTAAAATACTATTTTCTATTCTTTACCTTCTTTTATCTAAATTTAATTATAAGCTCCCTAAAGGTCTAGCTTAAAAAATACTTTTACCTTACTAAGTTAATCCTATAACTTACTAATATTTAGTAAAGGATACCTATTCTTAATTATAATATTATTTAACTTTTAAAAGTTAATATATAACCTTAGTTTTCTATTCTTCTTTTAGACTAACTGCAAGGAATTGAATTTGGAATCGAATTTATAAAGTTATATAACGCTAAACTTATACAGGGTATAGGCTAGCTGTAAGTAGTTTAGTAATTCAAGTCAATACTAAAAATAACCCCTAAGTACCGAAAAAACGGTTAGTCTATCTTCTTTAGTATAAAGAGGATTAGATATCCTACTAGTAATTTAGATTCTTAAATAAATCCCTTCTTTAAGTTCTCCTCTATATACCCGCGAAGTACTAAGAGTTCCTTTTTTAAAAGTATATATATTAATCTAAATATTAGCTCCTTACTAGGTTTAAGTTTAATATTATAATCTTATAATTAATACCTAGGTAATACTTTTATAATTATCTCTTCCTTAAAAAGCTACTTCTACTTTTTATACTAATAAGGAATTATAAAAGGTTTATCTTTTCCTTTATCTAGCTAACCCCTACTAGTATATATTAAGTCGGATCCTTTCTTTTAAAGGTTATCCTTTTTCTTTAAAGTTAAGGTTATATATACCTTAACTAGTTTATAATTCGACTTTTTATCTATTATTATCCTCTATTAATATATAGGTTAGATTCTAGTAATATCTTTAATTTACTTAAATATAAGTACTCCTTCTTATTAATCTATAATAGGATTATATTCCTTTAATTAAGGTATTCCTAGAATAATATAATACGTAGCTATTATAATAATATTAAAGGAAAGCTCCTTATAATAGTATTAAATAATAATAGGTAGTAAGGTTATTTCCTTATCTACTCTTTCTAATAGTTTTAGTCTATTAACTCCCTATAAATTATACTAATACTTCTTCTTATAAGTAGGTAAGCCCGTTAACCGTACTATTTCTTAAGAGATAAAGTTTCTAGTTAATCTAGAATCTATTATTATAATAGTCTTTTAACTATTAATATTTACTAGTATATTTATATATATATTATACTAAGATATATATAAGTACTATATAAGAGTTAATATATTTATCTCCTTATACTTCCCCTTAATATAAGAGATTACTCTTTTCCTAATATTAGGAGGAATCTAGTAAGCTTCTTTTATTATATATACTTCTTATAAGTATCGTAAAAATAAGTATACTATTCTATTAAGTAATATTCTCTAATATTCTTATTATATTTAAGATATATATAAAGAATACTATACTACCTCTAATTATAGCCTAGGAACTACTTTCTTAATCTTTTAATCTTAAGGTACTAGTAATAATTTACTACTTTATAATATTTCTAGTTCTTATATCTATATATAGGAACTACTATTATATTACCTAATTATATTTTTATTATATAATAATACTAGTAATAGTATTCTATATATACTATCTAGTATATAATACTATATTCTAGATGGTTTAGATTATTATAATATTTAGTTATTAGTAATATATTACTATACTTTATCTTATACTTTTTAAGCTTAGATTTTCCTTTTCAGCTACTTTATATTTTTTCTTCCTAATCCTTAGATACTAAAGTATAAGGTTTAGATTTATCTAGAGATTTAACCGACTTATTATTAGCTATTAAATTACTCTATCCTAAATTATCTATTTCTATCCCTTATCCTTACTTATAATTTTCCTTATAAGCCTTATAATTATCTTCTACCTTAAGTTCTTATATTCTACTTTAGATTTCTTTAAGATATCTATTAATTTATTTAATATTCTAGCTTCTTTTTATAACTTCCTCTTAGAGCTTATAATAGCGTTATTAAGTTTCTTAGATATTTCCTTATAATAGATTAAAGTAGTTAAGTAAGTCTAATATAATTATATTAATCTCTTTATTATTAAACTCTAGTTTAAGTAGATCTTTAAAAGGTCTATTATTCTTAATAGGTACCTTTTCTAGTACGTTAAGCTATAGTTATTATACTATATTTTTTAACTTATACTCTCTAGTTATATAGCCCGGCTTATTATAACTATAATAAGTAATTACTTTCTTACCCCTACTTTACTACTTCTTACCTCTAAATACCCCCTTCTTTACTTTCTTTATAAAGTTAAGTTCTATTAGTATAAGTTTATAAGGATCTCTTTCCTTATAAGCTAGTCAATAGGGTTTTATAAAATACCCTAATTATCTAAATCCTCTAATACCTCTATTATACTATTTCTCTATTATTTATTTAAATAATTTATTATTAATATTAATAGCTTCCTTTATAAAGTTATCTAGGGTATTTATAATTAATTTAATCCTTATAAGTTTATCTTTAATATTTTCTTTTAATCCTTAATAGTATATTATTATAAGAGTATTATTATCCTAATCTATTTATACTAAATACTATTAAATTAAGTAGAGTACTCTATAACTAATTTTTTCTACGTAAGATATTAAATAATATATATTACTACCTTATTCTTATTTAATAGTCTAAAGACTCTTTAAATCTCTACCTTAAATTTAGTAAAGCTTTTAAATTATACTTTAATATTATTATCATTATTATTATTATTATTATCTTTATACTTCTTTTAGAATAGTCTAACCTATTTCTATATACGTCCTCGTATATAAGTAATTATAAAAGTAGCTTATTTCTTAATTAAAAGTTCTATTTCTTAGAAAGTAATATATAATTTAAGTTATATAATCTAATCTTTAAGTTTATCTCTATCTCTATAATAGAGATCTAGTTATATAACTTTAACTAATCTTTTATTCGTATTATCTATTATGAAATATTATTAGCTAACTTAGCTTAAGGTAGATTCATTCTCATCCTAAGGTACTTATCTTAAGGGTACTTAAAGTGTTACGACCCGTTTATCCTAAGGGTTAATAGGTCTAAGTAGATCTTATAAAGCGGAGTATTAAGGACTAGATAAGTAGGCTTTATACTAAACTAGTTTAAAGGTAAAGGGTTATATATAGTATCTAGGAGATATATCTATAAATAATATAAGTTAAGTATAAAGCTCCTATTTAAAGGGAAAAGCACGCTCTTTATATAAATATAAGAAACTATACTAATAAGTATATTTAGTTTAATCTTCCTAAGATCTTATTACTTATAATAATAGGAGTTAGACTAGTCTATTTATAATCTAACCGATTACTATCTTAATAGTTATTTACTAAGAGTACTAACTATAATAAGAAGTACTACTATTCCAAGTATTATAAGGTTTATAGGTGTACTCGTAACACTTATATCCTTATATTATTAGAAAGTTATTTCCCTAGGCTTATAAAAACCCCTATTTCTTATTAATTAGACCCCTTAAATTTTTATATATTAGATACCTTATATATCTTAAAGTTAATAATTTTATATACCTCTTTTATATACCTCTATTTACCCTAGTTCTGCGTTATAAGTTAAAGGAAGAAGTTCTTTAATATTTACTTAATATTATTAGGTATATATATAAGATTACTTTAAACCTTAAACTATTAATAGTTATTTATAATTATTAGTATAATAAAAGTAGTAAGGTTTATACTAGGGGCCTAGGCTTTTAAAGAGGAGGTAGATTAAGTAGAAGATCTTTATATTAATATAATAATTATAATAGCTAGACTAGCTATATTAATAACTATTAAAAAGGTAAATATAAATATTAATATAAAGGTAATACCTAAGTTATTAATATAAAACCTAGATATTATAATAAGAATATTAAGCCTATTTACCTTAGAAATATATTAAAAGGATTTTATTATAATATAATTAATACTAGAACTATTATATTTATCTTAGTCTTATTCTTAATCCTAGCTTTATTAATAATTTAAAAAATCTTTTTAAGTTAATAAATAAGGGGTTTTAGTAGGGTTTTAATAGTAATACCTTTATATCTTAGCTTATTAAAGCTTAATATAATACTCTACTTCTTAATAGTCTAATCTATTAATTAATAATATATACCTCCCTTATTATAAAGTTATTAGTATTAATAGGTATAATTTTAATACTTTATATTATTATAAAGGTATTATTTTATAAAGATAGGACCCTTTATATTATTCTTTTTATTAATCTTTTACTTCTTCTTATACTTCTCTTTCTATTTTTCTATTACTATTTTATAAGGTTTACTTTTAAGTACCTTCTTTTTCTTCTTTACCTTTTTATTAGATATAATAGATAACTTTAAGTTTAATATTTATATATTAAATATAAATAATAAGCTATTATTATTAAATATTAAGGTAAAGTAATAATATTTCTTTAAATTCTCTTTAATATTATCTTTAAAGTTTATATTAGACTCTACTTCTTAAGTTATATTAAAAGTAAGGGTAATAGTAATAATAATACCTATACTCTTTTTATTAACCTACTAATTTATAGTTACCTTAATATCCTCCTACTTATTAGAGTCTTAATAGAAGCCTTTACTATTTTTTTAATTACTAGAGTAAGATATAATAATATAAATTGCTGTAGGCATTTACTTATTATTACTATTATTAAATAGTACTATTTACCTAGCGCGCCTTCCTTATAAAAGGCTTCTATACTCTATGTACTTAGGTAGGTTTCTTATATATAGAGAATACATCTTCTTTCTATATTATAAATTAGTTATAATATATAGTAGTAATATTATAAATCTTATTCTATATTACTAAGCACTATAATTATATTAATAAGAACTACTAGCTTTAGTAGTACTAGCCTCATAGTACTAGTCCTTAATAGCCTTCCGCTCCCTACTATCTTATCCCCGCTATTAGATAAACGGCTATTATAGCTACTAGTCTATTAGCTATTAAAGTAAATAATAAGGTATTAAGGCCCTCGTTACTAGAAATACTACAACTAGGTATATTTACTTATTCCTTGCCTTTATAGTCCTCTATTATTACCTTTATTATTTCTTCTCTAAAGTAAAAGGTAATGTCTATAACTTACTATTATTTCTACCTTAATAGTAGTATATAACTAATAAGCTAGCTCCTAATCTAGTACTCCTTAATTAAGTAATCTATTAGTTATATAAGATTAATTTATTTCTTAAGAGTAGTAGCCCTACTACTAATAAGCTTATAGTAAAGTCTTAAAGAGTACTTAAGTTCTTTACTATATATTACTTATAACTAGAAGACTTACCTCCTAACCCTAAGGATAATAATACCCTAGAATTATCTATTATATCTACTACCTTACGACGTACTAGGTAAGTATTATTACCTACTATTATAGTACGCTTTCCGCCTAAGTAGGTAGTTAATAAATATAGGTTTAATATTAATATATAAGTCTAGTATATTAAGCTTAAGAGGATAAATATTATCCTAGTAAGCTTTAAACCTATCCTAATACCCCTACTATTTAAGATACTAACGCTAGCCCTAAATATAGCTACCGCTACCTTCTTAAAGGCCTAGTGAACTAAAATAGCTAGTATTATTACCTAGGCTATATATATATTTAATTAGATATAACTAGGTGATTTATAACCTATTATAATAGGTCTTTAATAAGGACCTTATTTATCTACTTCTACCTTTAGGCCTTATAATATAAGATACTTTTAATCCTAACTTATAGGTAATACCTATTAAAGTAAAGGATAATTATAATATCTATTATAATATCTTTAGTTTTACTAACCGCCTCCGTATTAAGGTAGCTAATATAGACCCTACCGTCTTAAGGTAGAATATAGATTCCTATTTACTTAGGACGGCTAATAAGTAGTATACTAACTAGCTTAATAAACTTAGCTGCTCTAGCTTATATAATAATCTTAACGGTATTAATTAATAGTATAAGAGTCTTAAAGTAAGATTCCGTGACTCCCTAGGTAAGTTACTAGCTTTACTTAAATCTATCTAATATATAATTAAAGACGCTAGGAATTATTATAATCTAGCTAATTATATTAATACTATTATTCTTAATAGTAAAAATACTAGCTTTACTTTTATAGAAGAGGTATAGGTTAGGTTAGTATATAAATATATAGATAGAGAATTATAATAGACCTTACCTTATCTAATTAAAAAGTCTACTATTAGTAGCCTTCTTATAAAGCTTTATTATAAGAAAGATATCTAGTTTAATATATATAAGAAGCCTTCCGTAGATATAATAAGGTCCTCGTTATAAGTAAATAAGTAATAGTTATAAGGTAGTAAATAAAGTTAGTAGAATTCTAATTTTAATTGTCCTCCTTTTAATTTAAATCTATATTAGCGGAATAGCTAATATGGTAATAATTTTAGACCTTATAATAACTTATTAAATCCTTATAAAAATAGGCTATTTAGTAATCCTTTCTATAACTTATAGAACTATAGTAATAATAATTAATAGTAACTATAAAATATCTAAGTAAGCATTTTACCTAGAGGTTATTAATAGTTATAAATTACTAGCGGAAATATAAATATAATAGCTAGGATATAATAGAATAATATTAATAATAAGAATCCCTATTATAAGCTACCTTTCTAAAATAAGCCTTTCTAAGTAAATACTCTACGTCCTTATAATAACCGGGCCTACTAAGTAAGTATTAAAGATAAAGAGGAGGATAATAATAATAATAAGGTCCTTAATAATTAAGTATAATATAATACTTACGAGGAGGGGTACTATTAAGGTATTAACTAGTCTTAGATAGATTAATAGGTAGACTAAGACCTATCTCTATTAGAGCCTTTAGGCTCTACTACTATTAATAAAGTAAGTATTAATAATATAATAGAGAACTATTTTATTAATCTGAAATTACCTAAACTAATATGTTATACCTATACCTTTATATTTAAATTAAATAACGTATTATATAGATATATCCGTTCTAGATATATCTTATTAAAGCCTTCTATAATATCTACCTCCTCTAATAAATTAGGTAAATTAATACCTACCTCCTCTAGTAAGGTAAGTAAACTAAGTAAGTCGTCTATTAAATCCTTAGTTATCCGCTCTAATTCTAAGGATATTACTATTAAAGGCTATAGCTTTCGGGGGTATTACTATATTACTATACCCGTTACCTTCTTAGCTAATAGTATTAAATATTATATCTACGCTAATACCGGTATTTAAGTAAGTCTAATTAATCGAGACTTCTTACTTAATAGATACTTATAAGCCTTAATAGAAAAGATACTAATACCTATAATAGTAAGAGGCATTAGTAATAAGAAATATAATACTAGTAAATTTACTAAAATACCTATATTCTTTAAGAGCCTTAACGGAATAGTTATATTAATAGAATATAAATTTTATATTATAGACGGTTTATCTACTAAAGTACTTATTACTATAGATATCTTAAAGCCTAAGCGAATAATTATTAACTTTAGGGATAACTTAATAAAGATTAGATCCTACTAAAATATTAGGATACCTATTATAATTATTAATTGAGGTCCTCGTATTACTCCCTTAGTTTTTACTAAAAAACGAATAATAATACTACCTTATAGTAACTTTACTATACTAATAGCTAGTTCCTAATATTAGTTATTAAACTTACCTTAGGACTATAATTTTATTTTTAAGCCTAACGCTTTAAATAAGCTATCCCTATATACCTATATTATTAATACCGCGATATCTTATATTTTTATTTATAATAATATCAATAGGCCTACTATACTTACGCGTAATTAGGTCCTTAGTAAAGTTACTAAGTATAAGTTAGCTAGCTATTTTCCTGTTAACCCTAATAATAAGGCTCTCGTAAGTAAACCTCCTACTAAGATAACTAGCTAGGTAAGGTTTAGTATATATAGTTTACTTACTATTATAATAGCCTTTATAGCTATAATAAGCTCTCCTCAAGCTATTATAATAAACCCTTAGGTAGCCTAACTAAATAAGGCTCTTAATACCTTACCCCTAGTTAAGATATATTACCCTACCGGAGTTACTATTTATAGTACCGTATCTTAGGTAGCTACCTTAATTACTACCGTAGTTAATAAATTTTTAAACCTTTAGAAAGATACTAGTAATATTATTAGCGTTCCTAAGTCTTAATATATAGAGATCCCCTTACTTAATAATTAGGAAGATCTTTATAAACTAGGTTAAGCACGAGTATACCCTCTTAATTAGAGGGATAAGGAAGTAATAAATATAGAATTTAATAAGCTTTATTCTTAGAGAAGGTTAGAATAGATAAATATATTTATGCTATTCTCCTTCCCCTACTTTATTATTTAAAAAAATACTTCTAACAGCTTAAAAGGCTAAGTCGTTATTAATATTAGGGCTTTGAATAAAATTATAATACCTAATACCTAATACCTACCCTATTCCTCTCTAATTAGAGATACTTACCCTACTACGGAATACTTTATATATCTTAATAGTAGATATAGTAAGCTTCTTTTATTAATAGTAGGTAAAGTAGGACTACTAGTACCGTCTTATAATAGCCTCTTATAGAGGCTAGGAAATATTTAATATCCCTATTATAGGTTTTAGGAACTCTCCGATATATATATAATAAATAATTAATATTATACTTTAGGAGTTTCATAATTTTTATTATATATATATAGATAATATAGTAATTTTCTCTATATTATTAGATAAATATCTTAGGCACCTTTATAAAGTCTTTAATAAGCTAGATAAGTATAATATATATCTATTACTAAAAAAGTTATTTCTTAGATATTCCTCTATCTATTTACTTAGATAAAAGGTTAATATACTTAGTCTCTTAATAGCGGCTAAGAAACTTACGGCTATTATTATACTTATATTCCTAGATACCCTAGGATAGCTTAAAAAATACCTTGGTATAATAGGTTATAACTAGTAATATATAGTATTCTACGCTATTATAATAAAACCTTTACTACGACGTAAAACTTTACTTAGGAAATTAATAATTAGTATTAGAGGTAACGCACGTAAGAAAATAGCCGGTAGACTAAAGGTTTTAGTACCTACTCTTAAAGAGTTAAATACTTTTTACTACTTATAAAAGCTTTTTACCTCCCCTAGTATCCGTATTACTTTAATAAGTAGCGTTAATTATTTATTAATCTAGATATAAGTAAGAAATTTAATTTCGGAGCTATTATCTATTATAGTATTAAAGACGCTTATAAATAAGGCCCTTCTTTTATAGCTACTATACTATCTACTATAGTAGGATTAGTAACTACGCTACTAGAGTTCCCTAAGTAAAAGTTATAATAACCTATTTTATTCCTTAGTCGTTTACTTACTAATACTAAGACGAGATATTAGCCTACTAAGCTTATAATTATAGGGTTAGTATAGGTTATTAAGAAGGTCCGTTATATAATTAAGGCTACGCGGAAGCCTACTATAATTATCTATATAAACTATTTAACGGCGGTCTTAATAGTTAGGTAAATAAGCTTAAATATAGTCTTAACTAAAAAGCTTAATCTCCGCCTTATTAGAGTATTAGAATATCTTTAATAATTTTTTTTAAATATTTATTATAAACTAGGTAAAGTAAATATAATACCTAATACCTTATTAAGACTAGTAAGCCGTAAATATTATCTATAATAAGATGTAGAAGGTAAATTAGATACCTTATATATAAGATACTTCCCTATTAGCTTAGTAGAAATAAGTAAACCCTTTTATAAGTAACTTATTAATAATTATTAAGAGCCTTAATAAGTAAGAGTTATTTAAATAGTCTAGTAAAATAAGGACCTTAGTAATAACGCGGCCGCCCTTATATATAAGCTTATTAGCTAGGTCCTATATTTTAAAGATAATAAATAAGGACTCTACCTCTATATACCTTCTATTATAAAAGTAGAAGTCTTTAAGCTTATGTATAATGAAATAGGACACCTAGGCTATATATATATATATAAGAAGCTTATAAAAGGCCTTTATATTTATAGTCTATCTAAGAAACTTTATGAATTTATCTAGTATTACCCTTAATACTAGTATAATTAGATATTATAGTACTAGTTATACGGGTCCTTATAGCCTATCCTAATACCTACTTATCTATTCTATACTATTACTATTAACTTTATCCTAGTACTTCTATTAACTATAAAAGGCTTTAATAGTATCTTAATAGTTATATATCAATTTTCTAAAGTAATTACGCTTATTCTAGGTAAGATAACCTAGATAGCAAAGGATTAGGTAGTAAAGTTACTTAATAGATTAGCTAATATTAACTAGGGTTTACCTTAAGTAATAATCTTAGATTAAGATTATAAGTTTATTATATAGCTCTAGTAAAGTATCTTCTATTATTTAAATATTAATTTACTTTACTTAGCTACCTAGTACCTTTAGATTAATAGTTAGTTAGAATAATTAAACTAAACTGCTAAGATAGCCCTTTAGTACTATATTATAACTATTAAATATAATTCTCTATAGCCTTCTATTCTACTAAGGATAATAGCAGCGCTTAATAATTCTACTAAATACACGTCTATAAATAAAATACCTACTAAGGTTCTTTATAAATTCTAAATAAAGGAGGTACTAGACCTATTAAAGCCTAATATAGAGGTTATAACTACCTTGCTAATAAGGCCCTTATTACCTACTATTAAGGTACTATTACCTATTATAGAAGTAACCCGTCTAGTTATAAGAATACCCCGGATACCTATTACTATAATAGAATATTAACTATCTTATATTAATATAAAAGACGCTATTACTTTTACCTTACTTAGGATAAAAGACTACTATAACTCTAAGTATATAATAAGGTTTTTTAATATTAGTAACCTTATAAACCTACGCTTATATAAAGGCTACTAAATACTAAGTATTACCTCTAAGAAGCTTAGTCCCTAGTTTATTAGTCTATTTAAGGTCCTTAAATATATCAGCCGCCTTACGTATTAATTATAATTACTGGATGTAATACGTATTTATAACGTTATCTTAATAGCCTATCTTAAGCCTACTACTAATCTAGTAGATAACTTATATTAACATCGCTGCCTACCTACCCCTCCTATTATTATTAATAGAGACGTTAAATATAAATTAAACGGCTCTTATAAAAAACACCGTATTTATTAGGGTTATAAGTAGTCTACCTAGTACCTAGCTAGGTAGCTAGGATATAGGCTTAAGGACGACTAGTAGATACTAGATTACTAGTTATTAAATACTCTAGAACTTATTAATAAGTATAAGGAAGTAAATAATCCTAGTATAAGAGCTAGTAGTAGATAATAATAGTAGTATATAAGTAAAATTCTTACCTTATAAGGTTATCTCTTTCTTTTACTTTAAGCGCTTTTAATTAAGGTACTATCTACTAATACCTAATATATATACTATTAGAACGATAGCTTTATTTATTATAAGCATTTACTATAGGTATTTACTTATTATTACTATTATTAAATAGCGCTATTTACCTAGCGCGCCTTCCTTACAGAAGGCTTCCGTACTCTACGTACTTAGGTAGGTTTCCTGTATATAGAGAATGCATCTTCTTTCTATATTATAAATTAGTTATAATATAAATACTCCTTAATATTATCTTATAACCCTTAATACTTACCTTTATATTAACTTCTTTAATTATATTACCTATTAAGATATTAAAGTTAAATTTAATTAAGAGTTTTATCCTAGATAATATCTCCTTCCCCTTTAAGATATAAACTAATTAATAGTATATAAAGTAATAATAATTATAAGAGGAATAGTATCTTAATATTATTTATTAAGTATTATAATAATAATTAGGGGTTTTTATATCTAGTAAAATAGCTAATTATTAAGAGTAGTCTTAGTAAAGGCGCCTTTAATCTTTTTTATTACTTTCTTAATTATAATAATAGCCTTAACTTCTAATTTATAAAATAGCTTCTTTTAAATAATATACTAACTTTCTAACCTTATTATTCCCTATTTAGGAACTATATAGGGCGTCTTAGATAGGTATATGGTAGTTAGTAGTATTTATATAAAAAACGCGTTACGCGGGTACGGGGGCTAATAAGATTTCGGGAAACGAGCAGATATACGACAATAGGGGTACACTGCCCACATGCATGCGAGGATGCTTTTCTAGCGTAGGATGTCGAGATGTTTAAGGTCGACGAGTGAGCGGTCGTGACTGTGAGTGCCGTCACTCCGAGAGGTATCAAATCAATGCACTACTACGTAATATTCAGATCGCAAAGTCTGCTTCTTATTTTCGGCATACTGAGGTACGTCGTAGACTTGATTATTGTTAAAAGGTAGTTGGTCACGTAGGACCACGATTCTGGAGATGTCGCTTCTGTCAACAGCTGAGCAAGGCATATTCTATCATACAGTATATCTGCCCCAAAACAAGCACTGTTTGTCGACCCATTCAACGGCAAAAGAACGCCCCTGCTTCCATCAACCACCACCCAAACCAGCCGTCCCAGACCTCCTATCCATTCATCCCTCACTCAAACACCGTGATTGACCCTATCAGATCCCCTCCCAGTTCACCACGAAGCGCTGTGGCCCTCTCTCTACACAAATTTAACCGAATTGATGCGATGTCCGTAAAAGTTCGGCTCAGCCATCATGTAATTGTTCGCATCCACGCACGCGCCCGTATCAGGGTTCTTGCCATTAAGGATGGGGATCAGTCCCATGTCTGCATTGCCAGGGCAGCCCGTCTCAGAGAAGGCCCGGATGTTGCTGTGGCCCCGGGGCCCAGTGCCGAGAGCCAGGTTGAAGCCGTTGGTCTGCCCGTCGATATCGACACAGCCCATTGACCAGCCTTTGGCTTCGTAGTTAGATATACTGGCGCTACAACGGGAGAGGTTCAGGTTAGTCTTTGTGGGTTTTGGGGGTGTGTAAAGTGTGGCAGGGGAGAAAGGGGTGCACGATGACCTACCATACGTTATCGGCGAACTGGGTGAGGCGGGTTTTAGTGTATCGTTTCTCGAGGTCTGGGGTCGGGTTTGCGAGGGAGGTGAGGGCGCAGAGGGCCATGACGACGAGTGGAGTGGTATACATATCGAGTGGGATATGGATGTTGATGGTAGGCAGTACCTTGATGTCTGAAGGTGGGCTTTGAGGCCGTGATGGGTATCAGGAGGTGTATTGAGGGCGATGTTTGGTTACAAGAGGCTATTCGGCTTTTCCTTTGCACGGTTGTGATTGATTGATGGAGATCTGAGCTTTGTTGATGACTTTCGAGGCGGACTTGCGAGGCTTTTGTAGTCGACTCCATGATCCTTCAGGTTTGTCGGATGGTGGTAGAGGTGTGAGGAGGTACCCAGCACCACGTAGAGAGAGGAGAGTGTACTGCCTTCGAGAACTTGACAGCATGTGCCATCGCCAGGCAGTGAAGCCATCCAGGAAGCGTGCAACATGACAGGAAGACGAGGAAAATAGATTAGAGAGGCTGGACAGGTCCGGCTTCTGTTTCACGATCGAGGATGTTATGTTACAAAACGCGAGTACTACGTCTCGAGGTAGATGAATCCTAGCGCCTTGGCATTTTGGGCTGAAGATTTCAAGTCCTGACCAGTAGAGCCCCTGTCGCGCTAGGATCCAACTTGCCAAAGACGTACTTTGGTATCCGGCAGGTTAAATGTTAGCGTGACAGGGATTATTTTGCAGAGGGCTCATCAAAATAATCCCTGTCACGCTAACATTGAAGCCCCCAGATACGTAGTAGAAGGAGTAGGAGGAGTCGGGTGTATCATTGATCGGCGCCACACCCCTACATAGTAGAAATACTACTATTACCTTACGTCTAATAGTACTTATGGCAAAGTTGAATCCTAGCGTGACAGGGGCTCTATGGGTCAGAACTTGGAGTCTTCAGCCCAAAATGCCAAGGCGCGAGGATTCTTACTAGTAGAGCTGGACCAGAAGTAAGCCTTGCGTCAATGGCAACGTTAAATCCTAGCGCGACAGGGCTCTATTGGTCAGAACTTGAAATCTTCAGCCCAAAATGCCAAGGCGCTAGGACTCATCCACCTCGAGACGTTAGTAGTCGCTCAAATCGCTGTACAGTAGGAGCGATAGCGACTAGGGGTGGGCCGCCGATTATGCTATCCCAGCTATCTACGCAGTAAGGTACGATTGCTGTGCAGCGCTGTTCTACAAGGGGTTTATACTCGAACTTCGATGATGTCTTTGGGGTGACGCTTGGTGGCTGTTCCCTTTGGACGAGTTCCTACAATCTTCGCAGAGTCCCTAGAAGCCCATGATTGTCCCTCATTCTCTGTTCTTCATCTGTCCACCTGATTCCCCAGAGCTCTATTTTGGGGGGCTCGACAGATCGGGAGTACCGTATTCCACTGTCAGCGTTGGTAGCGGTGTTTCGACTGGGGTCGGTACCGACATGGTGTTCTTGTCAGAAGGAAACCTGAAACAAAGACGGCTGTGGTTGGTGTTACAGTCGACCGACTGCGGAGAGCATAGGGCGCTGGTCCGGGAGTCCATCCCGCTCGCAGTTTACGACGAGAATGGCAATATCTATCATTATTCAACATTGCCTGACAGAAGGTTTTGGCGGAGTCAGACATGCGATGGTCGTGACGATGTTGGACGACAGACTCACACGGTCGCATGCGTTGGACATGGAGGTGGAACTGTGGACATCCTTCGTGTATAGGTGCTAGGATCGCTGCTATGATCGATCAAGGGGGATTGTCCAGCCTGGCACCAACGACTCCTGCTGCGGTCACTCTTACACGGTTACATGCGTTGGACATGGAGGTGATACTGGAGACATCCTTAGTATACA